>Ga0209276_101062_pt1 | contig 22778 bp, 24 predicted proteins | sample DewCreD2012metaG_3_FD_185473 | JGI IMG/M metagenome (GOLD analysis project Ga0209276, IMG submission 185473) | Hot spring sediment bacterial and archeal communities from British Columbia, Canada, to study Microbial Dark Matter (Phase II) - Dewar... ...
TAGGCAATTAACGACCAGCCTCGCCCCTGTCGGCGAATCAGCACGCTGCCGTTGGTACGCACCGCCCCGAAATCCACCACTTTGCCCTCCTCGTTCAGGTGGCTTCGGTATAGCGCAAGCCTCTGCTCGCCGGTACTGCTTTCCGGCACGAAACGGATGGTTCTGCCTCCATCGCGTATCTGCAACACGCCCAGCAGGTTGCGTCCGTGACGGTCTATCTCGCCCTCTAGGTTCACGCGCCCGCCTCCGCCCTGTGCATACAAGCCGATGGTCCACTGATAGTCGCCATCGGGGATGCCTTCGGGCACGGTCACGGTGTATTCGCCATCCATGACCTCCTCCCCACGTTGCCATCGGCTGGTGGGTTTGGGCAGGGGATGGTCCTGCTGGAACTTGATGCCCTCGTCCCACGGCTCGGGCGGAAGCTGGCTGAAGTGCACAAAGCAGAAATAGTCCCTGTCCAGCATGTCATTCACCCGCCAGCGATAGGTGACGCGGAAGGTGCGCGCCCCCGTTTGCTCAAACCGTGCCACCTCCGGTCGGATGCGCTTCAGACCTGTGAGGTTCCAGTGCACGATGTTGCGGGCGTTGGCGAAGAGAGTGTCGGCGGTCTCGCTGTAGTCTACCACCACGCCCTGTCGCAGAGCGGTATAGGCGGTCACTCCCGCTCCCGTTGCCAGCCAGCCGAACTGCGGCAGCGTGGTGGCTCCCACACGCAGAGGCTCCTTTGCGCTGTTAGCCACCACCGTCAGCCCGTTATCGTAGCGCACGCGCACACGCTGCCATCTGCCCGCTTTGGCGGCTGTAGTACTGTCCACCCATCTGCCGTCCACATGATACTCTATCTGCAGAGGCCTGGCGGTAGCGTATCGCGCCATGACGGGCGTCAGCAAGTGGTGTTCCAGCCAGGCGTAGGGTATCAGGTTCCATACGGCGTTGCCAAGGAACCCCGCGTGCCCGTACGCTACCTCCTGCATTCGGTACTGGTCCAGTATCACCATTGGCGGCACCGCACCCCATCTGGCATCACTCCACCAGCGTTCGTAGTAACCCATGCCGTGATTGAACTGCAGGGGGTGTATCTTCAGCAGGTCAAAATCCACCGCCAGCGGGGCGTGCAATCCCTGTCCCCAGCTCCAGCCGGTGCCGAACTGCGCCTCCACGCCGTCCAGACAACCGCTCCAGTACCAGTGGTTATTGCCCTCGCCGAAGACGGGACCGCCATGCGTCTTGCGTTCGTACTCCCACAGGGCGCGATGCACATCCCACACGCGGCGGAACATACCCGCGCCTTCCTCACCCGCGCGCATATCCACATGGAACCAGGGAGGCACCGCTGAATGCACATCCAGATAGCAGGCGTTTGTGCCGTATCGCCGATGGATTTCGGGCGATTGCGTGGAGGCGAGGCGCAGGATGGCGTTGGGCTTCACCGCGAAGGACTGGATTTTGGTGCCCGGGTTATACCACGCGAGCTGCTGTTTGCCCTCTGAGTCCAGCGCGATGTCGTTCTCGTCGAAATAGTCGTAGTTGGGGTAGTAGTCCACATAGTTCTCGTGCAGGGCGACGAGATAGCCCAGTTTCACACCCGTTTGCACGAGCACTTTCATTCCCTCGTCGCCGCCCAGCTCCGCCATCGCGGGGATATGCATGGGCAGGGCGTTGTCGTAGCCGCTGCGCTGCCAGACGTGAATCAGCGCGATGCACCTGTCGATGCCGCACTCAGCCAGCCGTTCGAGGTCCTGCGCGATGTCCACGTATCGCCCACCCCAGATGTCCAGCACGATTTTGTCGCCTACCTGTTTGAGGAAAGGCGATGGAGGGTTCGGGATGTTGGGCAGTACTTCGGCGGCGTGCCACGCGGCGGTAAACACCACGCGCTCGCGCAAGGGGTTGCGCCTGCCGTCGGTCAACGCGCCGTAGTGCGCCCGCAAGCCATCATGATGGGTTGCGTGGCTGTCTGTCCAGTCGAACACGGCGTGCACAAACAGGTTCTCTGTCGGCAGGTAAAAGACCTGACCGCCGTAGTAGGGTGTGGTAACCTGTTTGCGCCTGAGCACCGGTCCCCAACCGCCGGCATCCATACTGCGCACCACAGGGCGGTTAGCTTCCACCAGCAGCACAAGGCTTTTGTGGAAGATGCGTGCGGTGAGGCGCAGGGTAACCGCTTCGTTCCCCACGCGGTATCGGCGTGTGCAGACCACCGTGTCGCCCGTCTTCTGCCAGCTCACGTCCACCGGGGTGGCTTCTGCCGCCCAGTCGATGTTTGCAGAGGTGGCGAGAGTTACCTGCACAGGCGAATCGCCCTTCATTTGCGCCCACAGCGTCCACTCGCCGAACGGATTGGTATCATCTGCACGCGGCTTGCGCCAGCGATACTCCAGCGCGCCGTCACTTCCTGTGTAGCGAAAAACGGCGACATCGTTGCGCAGTTCGATGCTCGTCTTGTTGGGGAACGCACTGCGCGGGGCGACTGTGCCGTTGGGAGCGGAGGTGAGCGATTGCAGTTTCAGCGGTGGCGGCGCGGGACGCTGGACAGGCTTCGGCTGATAGCCCTCCAGCACCAGCTCGCGCTCTGCCCACAGCGAGAAATCGAACGAGGGGTTGTCATTCGGGCCCGGGTCGGTCTCGAAGCGGATGACAACCGTCTGCCCCATGTACGGGGAGAGGTCGATGCGGAACGGCTTCCACTGCGCGTCGGCGCGATGCTCTTCCAGCACCTTCTTGCCGTTGACAAAGATGCGGAAGGTGGCTCCGTCCGACCTGTCCACGATGTCGGGGCGCATGGCGGTAAAGCCGCGCAGAAACGCCCCTTTCGCTTTGGGCAGATGGAAGGTGAAGGTCTGGAAGGTGACGCCTGTTCCTCCGCGCCAGGGGCAGTGTAGCAGAAACGCCTGCTTCCCGTTGACCACGCCTGCGGGTTGGCACGCTACGCCAGTACGCTCCTCGAAGTAACCGCTCCAGCCGGTTGGAAACAACCGTTCCTCCTGCCCGCGATAGGCATAGCCGATAGCATACAGCCCGATTTCATCCAGCCTCATCACCGACGCATCTGGCAGAATGGGTTTCGATTGGAATGCGTTCTGCATGACGATGCCTCCCCCCGTTTATGGGGCCGTTTCCCCCCTGGTCTCTTTTTCGCTTCTGCATTCCCTGCGTTCGCCGTGATGGCTTTCTCTCCTGCATTGCGCGTCATCGTCCTGCAAAACCTTACCCTTGTGTCCTTCGTCAAGCGATTGTTGCTAAAAAACGAAAGCTTTCGAGGAGGTGAACCGTTCTTTGGGGAACGAGGCTCCGTCCGAGCCGGTTTGGCCTGCGCTGGCTGATGACCCTGCGAAGCAGAGTCTGGTTTGACTGGGCGCGGCTTCAGCCGCAAACCCGTACCATGGCGATACTTTCCCACACGCGGGAAGGCACGGGCGGAGCCGTTCCGGTTCACCGAGAGGTTTGCCCGCCAGAGTGGTGAATCTGAGATTCGCACTTGACAGAGCTGGTTATCATGATAAAATAGCGGTAGAGTTGCAGGGCGGTTTGTCGGAGGGCTGGTTGCAAAAGGCATTGCGGCAGTCATTCACGAGTTAACGAACTAGTGTGCGGGTACTGAGCCGAGCTCAGCACCCTACAAAACGAATATGCTATAGTGTGGAGGGATAGCATGTTCCATCTAACATACACGCTTGCCATCATTCTTGTCATTGGTACGATACTACGGCTGATATTCAAGCAGCATGTCTTTGATGGACGCATGAAGTTCGGTCTGATTGGGCTTACCGTCTGCGTGCTATGGGACCTGCAAAAGCACGTTGAAAAATTCGCACCGAAGATGTCCCTGTGGTTAGGAGTACTGGCGCTGTTAACCACTGCAGCACTGATTTATCCCGGAATCCGTTGGATGTTCCCTCCGACCGATAGCGGAGTGGAACAAAACCAGCAGAGGTGAGGTGCACAGCAGGCATTTGGTCGCTGGACAAACGCGGCAAATGGCTGGGCAACATCTATCGCCCGCTGTCGCTGAACAGGTATCTGTATTGCGAGGATGAGCCGGTCAATCAGGTGGATCCGAGTGGGCTAAAGATCCCCGGGCTGGTTGAAAGGGATTGGGGTTGCCTTAGTGGAAAGGGAGATAGTAATCATCGTTTCGCCCACGCCCCTCCCGTTTAAACTGGCAGGCAGCCGTCGGCGCTGCTCCATGGAGTTGGGATGAGCTGGAAGATATCGGACGCCCCGTTTATCTCTACCTGCAAGAGGCTGCCACTATTGGGCAGAGCGCCCTATTGGGGTGAGGTGAGAAGGATGGTTTACCAAGCGATGGGCATAGCTCTGGTGTTGGCGAGCGTTCTCGCGGGGGCTGTATGGCTCCACAGAAAGAGTGTCCATCAAAATAGACAGCCTACTACTGCTGGCTGTGGGGTTCGCGCTGCTGCTTTACGCCTCAAGGATGTGGAGGCTCATTATCAGCCAGCGTAGAGCAGGCGGGGCGCGAGAACAGTAGCGATTATGTTAATGGCTCTAGAGCCATTTCCTCAGAAGGAATCTGTTACTTTCGACAGGTATTTGGATGACAAAATACATGTGCGCCACTCCTTGCACCAGGTATTGGCGTGCGGTATGCTTTGGGCACCTATTTACTATGCAGGCAGGAGCGGTGCTTGTTTCTTGGGGTTGCCTAATCCCCCAACTTAACGTACGAAGAGGTAACCTGTAAGAGGTGAGAAATCATGGCGGTTCGTGGTTTCTTCACTGCGCGTGTGGCGCTCACCGAGAGAAATGCTCGACATTGGGTGCGCGAGGCAAGCCCGATTGCCACGCTTTACTCCGAGCAACCTGTTAAAATCTATGTTAGTGCACGAGCGACTCAAGCCCTGAACGTTGAGAGGCTGAGGCTAGAGTTGGAACAAGTTCTCCGCTATGCAGCCGACTGCTTGTCCAAACTCACCACGGTACCAGATGCCGTTTACCTACTTGACCCGCCCTCAAAGAAAAGGCAGGTTCCGTGCGCACAGGGGTTCCCATGGGGCGTTGTTACAGACGCAAGCTCCATTGTGCACAGTCCTGACCCAGCGCGGTTTCACCTCGCTGTTCGCCGTGCGCTATCCTACGCCGTCTTGCCTGATGCTCTGCACGACTCGCCTTTCGCAGCAGGGTTAGCGGAACTATTAGCGCGTGCAGGGGACAGCACTTTGGACAACGAGGTAATGGCGCTAGCCGACAATGGACTGGTGCTCCCGCAGACATACTCGTGGAACCACGCCTTTGCGGCGGGCAGCTTCGTGCAGTTTCTCACAGAGCGGTTCGGCTGGGACCTCTGGATACAGGTGGACAAACTCTTGCCCGAGCGCACCAGAGGAATACGCGGTATAGCCTTGTTAGAACCTGAAGCAAGTTGGACGCTGCAGGAAATCTGCGGGATGCGCATCCCTGATCTGCTGGTGGAGTGGTGGATGAGGCTTCAACAGCGCAGCAAGGAGATTGACCAGCAGACGCGGAGGAAGAACGCAAACAGATGGTTCATTCGAGAAGCCTATTCTGTGCGCCTTCTATCGGCTTGCCGAGAGGAATGCAGACGCTTCGTATCGGAGTACGGGAAAGACTCCGAAATCGCATCTTACCTCGCGGCGTGCCACGCACACTTGGGAGACTATCCCGAAGCGATACAGACATTGCTAAGTGTCGTCGACGATATGACCCCAGCCCATCGTGCATGGGCTTATCTGCGACTGGGACAGTTGCACGACCTCATCGGTGCGCGCGGGAGCGCGCTACAGTGGTATGAGAGGATTCGCGAAGTATCCGACCCTTGGGGTATTACCCTCAGCCTTGCCGAAGCATTCATCCAACAGGCGTATCTACCATTCGACGAGCGTGTGCAAGGCGATCCTTGGCTACACTTCCAGCATTGGCTATCGCGTGGTGGAGAAGGCGAACGTTCTCATCTCAGCGTTAGCGAAAGAAGGTCTGGCGGTGCTATTGTTGTAAGCTACGCTGTATCGTGAGGAGTTATATGCTGACACGCAGCACAGGATACGGCTGTGATAGTAAATATCGGTATGGAGGTCTGCGCCAACGGCGCACTGCTCTTGGTGCACAAATGGTTGGGCAACATCTACCGCCCGCTATCGCTGAACGGTATCTGTATTGCGAGGATGACCCCGTTAACGCGGCGGATCCGAGTGGAAGAAAGGCATACGAATGGTTGGAGGTGGGAGGAGGGATTATTGCTGGACTCGGCGTCCTGATTGGGTGTTAAATCCAGGGGCGGGGTTTGTTATCGTCGTTGTGGGAACAGTGGTCGCTACCATCGGCTTAGGGTTACACTTTGGTGAACTCCTCGGTGACTGGCTGTTTCCGTTTCCTACAGATGAGAGTATGCTCCCTGCCCTTCCACCTAAAAATCTAGGTGGTCTGCTACCTCCGTGGCATGACCCGTACGATCCTTATGCATCGTGCCCTGTTTACTAGGGCTATACCTGCATTGGCAGCTGCAGGACCGGGATTTCCCGGTCCTGCAGAAAAAGGGGAGGGTTGAAAAGTGGCAAAATTGCTGTGGTTGGTCGCAATCATCGGTTCATGGACTGCAGTCGTGCTGCAAATTGGTAAGAATTTATTGACTCGCAAGCGTGGAGGACACTATGCAGTGCCCTCTTACGTCCCCTTTTTCGCATTATGGGCTCTGGGGTTTAGTGTCCTGTTCGTGGGGAACGAACTCGGCTCGCGTAGCATAGTTACAATAGGAGTAACTATCGCGCTAATTGGTGGCGTAGGTTTTTTGTGGGAAAGCGCGAAGCGCGTCGACAGGCGGCAGCGCAGACGATAGCAGCCGAAGACGAAGCGCAAATAACGAGGGGCTGACAAGTTACTATTTGGCAACACGGTGGCGCAGGGGGTAGCGGCGCCAACCCATATCGCTTCGCCAGGGCATGGGGCTACCGTGACGATGGTGACGCCGGCTTACTGCACGTTGGAGCACGCTACTACGACCCGCAGGTGGGGCGGTTCACCTCGCGTGATGCGGTGCTGAGCGAGCACCCGTATCTGTATTGCGAGCATGAGCCGGTCAATCGGGTAGAGCCGAAGTGGACGAATCTGGTGGGCAGCGGTTATCAAGACAGCGATTATCCTACTGATTGAGTTAGCGCCGCCAGCCAATGCACCCAGCGTGGAGCCTCCATACTATGCAGGGGAACCACCTATACCACCAGAATATCCCCGTCCGCCAATACCAGACTTCTGGAACCCCGACGTTGGGCCGCCGGGTTGGGAGTGGAGAGGTCATGACCCTCCGGGGGTATCAAAAGGTGGATACGTCAATCCGGGCAACGAGGACGAGAGCGTCCATCCGGATTTGGATCACCCAGGGGTCCTTATTGGGACTGGAGGATACGTGGATATGAAAAGCAGTAGATCCTGCCTGATGGCTCCGTTGTACCGGCACAATAGGCAGGCAGTGCTCTAGACCCGAGGTGCCGGTGCTGTTCGCGATATTTTATGGACCTCAGTTGTTGCGAGCCATCGGCACCAGCCTTTAAAATTATAGCGAGAGGGCGATATTCATGAAAATAGTTCGTTACTCTTTGGGCGTGGAGGCATTGAGTTATATGCGGTGGGCGTTAGAACCTGCTTCGCGAACGCTCTTTCCTTACTTGCTAGACCTGCTTAACCTTCAAGCGGGTATGGTATACACTTTTGCGCCTGAGGGGCTCAGCCATGATGTATTGCATACCTTTCGTGCAAGCATCGCTCCCAAAAGGGATATGGGTGCCTTTGGTTGTGATGGAACCGGGCTATTGCTTCGCTCTGCGTCTGTAGATGACAGCGCTTTGCAAGAATCCGCTTCTAGGGAGGTGCAAGCGTTTCTGACCGGTCATTCCAAACATGTTGCGGTGTTTGCAGAGCAACTCCATAGCGCACGACACCTATCCCATCTGCAAAAGCATGACGTTCGGCTAATGGTCCTCAATGAAGAGGTTTATTTTTTCTTAACAGGCGAGGATGCTGACTTAAGCCGCATCCAGAATACCTTGTCCATAGCGAATGTTCCCAGTCCTCCTCTCGTGGGTGTTCTGTTCCTAGCTTCTGATAGGTTACTGCAGCGCTGTTGGGGAACCCGTCTGGTGGAACTGCAGGAGGATGATGTGCACGAAATAGTGAGTGGCGTGAAGGTCGTTGTCATTGGCGCATACGACGGAGAAGGGTTTCTGTTCTGGCGAATAATTGGTTAGATAGATTTGCCTATATGATTGATAGGATAGGGTAGTGCGAACCCTTGGGTGGGGCTACTGCGACGACGGTGACGCCGGCTTACTGCACGTTGGAGCACGCTACTACGACCCGCAGGTAGGTCGGTTCACCTCGCGTGATGCGGTGCTGGGTGAGCACCCGTATCTGTATTGCGAGCATGAGCCGGTTAATAGCGTGGATCCGAGTGGGAATCTACCGACTTGGGAAGACGTCAAGCGTTGGGGGCGAGGCGCTGGAGATTGGATTAAAGAGCACGGGCAGACCATACTCAAGGGGGTTGGAACAGTGATAGGCGTGGTAACTGGCATCAAAATCGCAGAGGAAGTGTATATCGTGTATGTCGACTGGGACTGTTCCAACCGGATGAGGGATATGCTCAGGGACTGGGGACATGCCGAGAAGCATCCTGAACTACAGGAGCTCATCAACTACCATATCCGAGATGCCATGCGGGATACAGGACGCCTTGTTGGGGATGCTGCCAGACAAATATATCGAGTTCGCCCCGTGCCACCACAGTAGGAGGTCTGTCCAATGCGAAGGACGGTGCTTTTTTACTGGGTATGCGGCTTTACCCTGCTTGGTATCATCGTCATGTGGGGTGTTCTATCATATATTCTGCGCCTCTGGCTGTTTGTTGCAGCCGCCACGTGCGATTTACAGATGAGGGATACCGTTCTCATGTTAGGGGTACCAGTAGACTCGCGGACCGCAGATGGTGAGACCTCTCTGATGATTGCTGCACGCTCCGGTTGCAGGACGCACGTGTGGGAGTTCATCCGCCGGGGCGCAGATGTGAACGCTACCGATAACAGAGGGGTCACTCCTTTGTATAATGCGGCGGAGGTTGGTGATGCCATGACGGTGAAAAAGTTACTCCAATCTGGTGCGCACCCAAACTCTGCATCAAAAACGTGGCGAACGACACCGCTGATGAGGGCAGCTGTAGGAGGACATATTCAGGTTGTTCGTGAACTACTGGCAGCCGGCGCAGACCCATCGATGAAAGATTCGCTGGGAAGAACAGCTCTCGACTATGCAAAGAGGGGAGCATACCCAGAGCATCGAATCATCGAACAGTTACTACAACGCGCCGTTAGAGAACGCAGCAAAACAGGCCGCTGAACGAGATAGCCTGAGCGACAAGGTGTTTTTATCAAGACTATGCTGAAGTCTTCGGCAACGGATTGGCACATGGGGCTACCGTGACGACGGTGACGCCGGCTTACTGCACGTTGGAGCACGCTACGATAACCCGAAGTAAGGCGGGTTCACCTCGCGTGATGCGGTGCTGGGTGAGCACGTGTAAGCACACAGCCTGTCCTCCTCCTCCCTAACACGGAACGCGATACCCCCGAGTTGCAGGGACGCGGAACCGCTATCGCGAACATCCAAACAAACTACTGAGGAGAGCGTTGCGTATGCCCAAAAGGTTGACCGCGTGCCTGCTATGGCTCTGGCTGATAGCCCTGCCCGTCTTCGCCGACCTCAAAGCCGATATCGACAAACTGCTCCAGAACCCCGCACTGGCGCACAGCATCACCGGCATGCTGGTGGTTTCGTTAAAGGACGGCAGGACGCTGTATGAACGGAACGCCGACCTGATGCTTATCCCCGCGTCTAACCAGAAGCTGCTCACATCCGCCACAGCACTGCATCGGCTGGGTGCAGACTTCCGATTCGTCACGCGGTTGTGGATGAACGGGGAGATAGACGCACAGGGTGTCCTGCGTGGAGACCTCATCCTGCAGGGTGGCGGCGACCCGACGGTTCTGCTAAAAGACATCGAGGCGATGGCGGAGGCGGTAGAGAAAGCGGGCATCCGTCGGGTCGAGGGCTATCTGCTGTATGACGAAAGTTTGTTTGACGGCATCCGACGCGGTTGGGATTGGGCATGGGACGACGAGCCATATTACTATTCTCCCTGTCTGAGCTCGATCTGTGTGGAGCGCAACGCGGTGACCGTTTTCGTCTCGCCAGGAGAGAAAGTGGGTGAACCGCCGCGTATCCGCCTGTTCCCGCCGACGGATTATCTGCTTGTGCGCAACGAGGCGACCACCTCTCCGGCGGGCACACCGTCCACAATCACTATCACGCGCGAGCACGCCCGCAATATCGCCATTGTGCGCGGACAGATACCGCTTGATGCCCGTCCCGACTCGGCGAGACAGGCTCTATCGGTAGAGGAACCACCACGTTATGCGATGTGGCTGCTGCGCGAGGCGATGGAAAAAAGGGGCATTACCACCCGCTACCGTACCGCCCTGCCCGACCGTGTGCCGGAAGGGGCGCGTTTGCTTTATACCCATACCTCACCTCCACTGGGCGAGATACTGCCTCTACTGAACAAGCCGAGCGATAACCTTATCGCCGAATGCCTGATGCGCACGCTGGGAGCAGTGGTCTATCGCGAGGGAAGCGCAGCAGCAGGCGAGCGTGTGATGCTGGAGTTCCTGAAAGAGGCGGGCTTAGACCTCTCCGCGTTGAACATCGTGGATGGCTCCGGCTTGTCGCGGCGCAATCAGGTATCGGCACGCAATCTGGTAACCCTGTTACGCTATATGGCATCTCACCCACAGGCAAAGGTGTTCCGTGACTCCCTGCCGATAGCGGGGGTGGACGGCACTCTGCGGAGTCGCATGGTGAACACCCCTGCGCAGGGCAAGGTACGCGCCAAGACGGGCAGTCTGGATAGGGTCAGCACGCTATCGGGTTACCTGACCACTCAAACGGGCGAGGAGCTGGTGTTTGCCATTCTGATGAACAACTACAACGGCTCGGCGGCGGTCGCCCGCTCGGTGCAGGATGCGATACTGAACAGGTTGGTACAGGGAGAATGATGGGCGGGGTATACTACTGTCGGAGGAGAATGAGGTTTATCATGTCTGAGATGCAAGTAAAGCTTCTTTTCCCGACGAAGGAGATAGCGGAGCAATACTACCGCCAGCTGGTCTACCTCGCCTGTCGCACCTGCTACAGCGAGATGAAACCGGAAGAGATTTGGGAGCGTATCCAGAACGGCAGGGTGCGCGACGAGAAGATGGAGGAGCTCATCGCGAAGGTAGTGGCGAGCGGTCATCATTCCACAATTGAACATATCTGGTTCGCCTTCTCCATCTCGGGCGTGAGCCGAACGCTTTCTCATCAGCTGGTTCGACATCGCATCGGTATCGCGTTTGACCAGCAATCGCAGCGTTACGTGCAGTTTAAAAACACAGCGGACATCTTTGTGGAGCCCGATACGGTTGCGGAGAACCCGGAAGCGCACATGGTGTTTGAGGAGTTGCGGGCGAAAAGCGCAGAGGCTTATCAGAAGCTGATTGAGCTCGGCATCCCAGCGGAAGATGCGCGGTTTATCTTCCCACAGGCGGTGACCACTAACCTGATCATGACGGTCAATCTTCGTGAGCTGATACACATCTGCGGACTGCGCCTCTGCACACTGGCTCAGTGGGAGATACGCAGGCTCTTCAAGAAGGTGCGTAAAGAGGTGATGGCGGTCAGCCCATTCTTTGGCAGGATGCTTGTTCCGCACTGCGTGCACGAGGGCTTCTGCAACGAGCTGAACAACCAGGATGGGCACTGCCGGATTAGACCGCCTCTGACGAAGGCGATAGAGATATATGAGAAGTGGAGGAAAGGAGAACTGGTGGAGAGAAGAGAAGCTGCTACCACAACGAGCCCGGAAAGTGCATTCAACCTGCCCCCTCCGCACGAAGGAAGAAGGGAGTAGTATACACGACCTCTCTCCTCTCGTTGGAGAGGGATCGCAGAGCGGATAAACGAGGACAGGGGGATGCCAATAATGAATGGCACTGACCGTGAAAAACTAACAAAAGAACATATCATTCATCTGCTGCGCGATCGCTTGCCAGACCTTCGCGCAAGATACGGGGTTAGACGGATAGCCCTGTACGGCTCTTTTGCGCGTGGAGAGGGCAGCCCAAATAGCGATGTAGACCTTCTGGTGGAGCTCTCGCAGCCTTTAGGCCTCCGTTTTATTGCGCTTGCGAATGAGGTTGAAAGCTTGCTGGGAAGGGATGTAGATATTGCAACCTTCGAGACGTTCTACCGCACTAAAAGCGATGCGAGAAAACAGCATATCGCGACAGCTATCGAGAGGGACCTGACTTATGTCGAATGAAAGACGGGACAGGGATTACCTCAGTGATATTCTGGAAGCCATGCGCCGAGTGGTCAGTTATGTCGCAGGAATGTCCTATGAAGCTTTTATGCAAGACAGTAGGACACAAGACGCCGTTGTGCGCAACATCGAGATTATTGGCGAAGCGGCTAAGCACTTGTCACAGTCCTTTAAGCAAAGGATGCCTGAAGTACCGTGGAGAGAGATTGCTGGCATGAGAGACAAGCTGATACATCATTACTTCGGGGTCAACTATGATGTGGTATGGATAGTAGCCACTGAGGAAATCCCCCAGTTAATGCCTGTCTTTGCCGAAATGCTGGAAGGTTTGGAGGGGAAACGAGAACAGTGAAATGGGTGGACACATCATCTACTTCGCCGATAGTCGCAACATGGCGGAGTTGCCCGATGAGAGCATCCATCTCGCCCTCACCTCGCCGCCCTACTGGCACATTAAAGATTACGGTTGCGCGGGGCAAATCGGCTACGGACAGAGCCTGCATGAATACCTGATAGACCTCTCGCGGGTATGGTGCGAGTGCTACCGCGTGCTGGCGCCCGGGCGCAGGCTATGTATCAATATCGGAGACCAGTTCGCGCGGAGCGTGGTATACGGTCGCTACAAGGTCATCCCTCTGCACGCCGAAATCATCGCGCAGTGCGAAACAATCGGCTTTGACTACATGGGCGCGATACTCTGGCAGAAAAAAACCACCATGAACACCACGGGCGGTGCGGTGGTAATGGGTTCCTTCCCTTACCCACCGAACGGCATTGTGGAATTAGACTACGAGTTCATCCTGCTTTTCAGAAAACCCGGCAAATCCGCATCTGTGCCTGCAGAAATCAAAGAGGCGTCTGCGCTGAGCCGCAACGAGTGGAAGGAGTACTTCAGCGGGCACTGGAGCTTCGGCGGGGCGCGCCAGGCAGGACACGAGGCGATGTTCCCTGAAGAGCTGCCAAGGCGACTGATACGCATGTTCTCCTTTGTGGGCGAGACGGTACTGGACCCGTTTTCAGGCAGCGGCACTACCGTGAAGGTGGCGATAGAGCTCGGTCGGCAGGCAGTGGGCTACGAGATTCAGCGCGAGTTCGAACCGCTTATCCGCGAGAAGCTGCGATGCGGTGGAAAGGCTCTGTTCGAACCACCTGTCCGTATCGTGTACCGTGAGCAACCGCTACCTCCCGTGCAACCGCCAGCCGGTTACGCCCCCCGCGTGCAGGACGCACGCCCTGTAGCCGATTACAAAGAGCGGAAGGAGCCTGCCGTGAAGGTTACCGCAGTGGTGGACGAACACACCCTGCAGATAGAAGGTGGCAGGCTCGTGCGTCTGCTGGGGGTTGCGGTACCGCCAGAGCAAAGGGGCAAAGCCATCGAGTATCTTCGGCGTTACGTGCAGGGCAAGCGAGTTGTCATTAAAGAGGAAGGAGAACCGCGAGAGCAGGTCTGTGCGTATGTGTACCTGAGTAATCGCCTGTTCGTCAACCGCAGAATGATCGAGATGGGATTGGCACGGGCAGAGCGCAAGAACCCTCATCGCTTTCTGGAAAAGTTTGTAGCGTGTGAGTTGAAGTAGGAGTCTGCAATGAGCTCTGGAGAGATGGAATCTTCGTGGCAACATCGCCTTCAACAGGGCGAGGACCTGCATACCGAGTTCAAAGAGCGGCTTCCGCAGACGGATGACCTGGCGGCGGAGATAGTGGCGTTCGCCAATACCGATGGTGGAGAGCTTCTGGTCGGTGTTAAAGACGACGGCACGCCGGTTGGAGTGGAGGAAACCGACCGTCTCGCGCGTACAGTGGATAACGTGTGTTTCCACAACTGCGAACCTCCTATTAGTGTGATACAGGAAACCGTCGGGATAGGAGGAAAACAAATCCTGGTAATACACATACCCAAAGGGGCGCAAAGACCCTACCGCACCCAGCGGGGGCAGTACTATGTGCGTACCTCTTCTGGCAAGAGGCAAGCCTCGCGGGAGGAACTACTGCGCATTTTTCAGGCAAGCGCAAGCCTGTATTATGACGAGACCCCCTTTACACAGACCTCTCTGGCGGATCTGGATGAAACGGCGGTAGAGGAACTGGTGGAAAGGGTGCTTTCTCAGGGTATCTATGTGACAGGTGTTCCCCGAGAACGATTGCTCAGGAACTGGAAACTGCTCACCACGGTGGAGGAGAAGCAGTGCCTCACACTGGCAGGCGTATTGTTCACGGCGCAATCCCCCCAGCAGTTCGTGCCTTACGCTTACATCTCCGCACTGCGTATCCCGGGTGATGATATCGCTATTGCTCCCAGCGACCAGAAGCAAATAGGCGGCAGGCTTCACGAGCAGGTAGAAACTGCCTTCAAGCTTTTGGAACTGCATTTGAGCGTCGCACATGTTATCGAGGGTATTGAACCGGAACGCAAACCGGAAATCCCTGTGGAGGTGCTGCGTGAGGCGCTGGTCAACGCTCTGGCGCATCGTGACTACACTGTTGCCTCTCCGGTGCGCCTGATAGTGTACAACAACCGCGTGGAGATACGCACGCCGGGGTTGCTGCCCAACACGGTGAGCGTAGAGGAACTGCGCTACGGTATCCACGTTCTGCGTAATCCGGCGATTTACAGTATGTTTCTCCGGCTGGGGCTTGTGACCGATGCGGGGAGCGGTATCCCACGCATGATACGCTTAATGGTTCAGCATGTGGGAGAGGAACCCGAATTCGCGATAGAAGGCAGAGAGTTCGTCGTACGCTTGCCCAGACCTGCCCGGTGAGAAAACCATGCAAATCCCGCGAGGGTGCAGAATCGGTTGCTTGACCGCTTTGCTGATAGCGGTTGTTGCCGTCGTGCTGGCGGTACGATGGTGGACCGCTCCTATCGATATCCCACGCCCTCAGCGCCCGCCTGACCCTGTCGATAATCCGTATGATGTGTATCGTTCGCTGGCGATGTACACGTCCCAGATCTTCCGAAATGACCCGATGCTCTCCTACGCCGAGCGCGAACTGTTTCCCTCACGCCAGACGGTATCCCTCCACCGCCCGGATCTTGCACGCTACTTATTACAGCAGATGCAGCCGGTGCGTCTGGAGTACCGCCGCCACCTGCACAAACCGTGTGCTGCGATTTTGGAATACACACCGGCATGGCAGTTTCCCGAGCTGGCAGAGTTTCGCCGCTGGGCGAATATCGAATCGCTGGATATGGCACTGGCGGTACAGGAAGGAGACTATTCCCGGGCGATAGAGGACTATCGGACGATACTACTGCTCTCGGAGCAGATTCGGAATCGGGGAGAGCTGATACATTATCTGGTCGGCTCCGCTATGCAGGCGACGGTGAACAGGATGATGGGCGAGATACTCCAGCTGTTACCTGCCCGGCAATGCGAACACCTGGTGCGGGTGGTGCGGGAATGGGAGAAACGGTATGTCCCGCCCGTGCAGGCGGTCGCCGTCGAACGCGACTTCTACTTGACCATACTGCATGACCTTTACGCCGGCAGGTACGAGACAATGCGGCTGTTCGCGGATCACCGCTCTATTATGCGCTGGAACCCCAGGTGGCTCAACCTGAGACGCGCTGCCCGCGAGGGAATGGCGTACTTTCAGCGAGTGGAAAAAGAACTCTCCAAGCCCATCAACCAGCAACAGGCTCACATAGAGGAACCTCGTCATCCTGTAGCAAGACTCCTCCTGCCGGTGCTTAATGTACCGGGGCATACGGTGGGGTACACGGTGAGCCGTATTCGCTTGCTCGGTTGTGCGGCAGCTGTGCGTGCTTATCGGCTGAGGCATGGTTCCTATCCTGCTACACTGAACGAGGCAGGCGTTGCAGACCTGGACAAGGACCCGTTCACAGGCGGAGGCTTCGTTTACAAGCCCGGCGAGCAGGGTTTCCTGCTGTACAGTATGGGTAGGGATGGAAAAGATGACGGCGGCTGGCGAGTGTCTGAGCGACACGAGGGCAGAGGAGATATTACCCTGCTCCCCTTCTATGGGCGCCCTGTCGGCGCAGGAGAGAGCGCAGAGCAAGGGGAACCCGTGTGGTTGAAATAATTCGTCCATCTCTTTACCCTGTAAGATGCGGGGTATAATTCTGAAGGCATCGCTTTGTAACGGGAGGATTGTAGATGACCTACGCCGATGTGTTTCGCCCTGTGGCAAAGCCTCGCGCTCTGATTTACGACCTTATCTGCATTTTGGGAGGTACACTGTTCATTGCTCTTTCCGCGCAGGTAGCAATTCCCCTGCCCTTTAGCCCTGTTCCTGTTACCGGACAGACCCTGACGGTGCTTCTAACGGGTGTTCTACTGGGTAGCCATCGGGCCAGTTTGTGCCTGCTGGTGTACCTGGCGGAAGGAATTGCCGGGTTGCCAGTCTTTGCGGGCGGTAAAGCCGGCATGGTGCACCTGCTTGGGCCAACCGGTGGCTATCTGCTGGGATTTGTTCCGGCGGCTTTGCTCACGGGATGGCTGGCGGAGCGCGGATGGGACAGAGGTTTTCGCACCGCCTTTGCTGCTATGTTGCTGGGCAACCTGGTTATCTACCTGGTCGGGTTGCCCTGGTTGAGTTATTTCGTAGGTGCAGACAGGGTTCTGGCTCTGGGACTACTGCCGTTCGTGCCGGGTGACGTGCTCAAGCTACTGCTGGCAACGGCGATGCTGCCTGCGGGATGGAAACTGCTGCAGCGGGGTGGACATAGCACAGGTTAACGTCTGCTTTCAAGCCAGATGGCGATTGTGTGAACGTGCCAGCACAATGAACACCGCCAGCGCCGCCATCTGCGCTATCACCGAAAAAGCGACGAGTGCTATCACCGAGCGGTCGTATAACCACCCCATCAGCGCGCTGCCAGCGAACCATGCCAACCCGTAGCCGGTGTGGAACACACCATAGCCTGTGCCGCGACGCTCAGGAGGGATCAGGCGTGCTACCGCTGCGCGCATTACCGACTCTTGTGCGCTCATGCCAAGCCCCCACAGGATGGCTCCGGTCACTGCTCCGAAGAAGCCGCCCAAAAACGCCAGCGGTGCAAAACCGACGGAAATCAGCGTCGCCAGGACCAGCGTGCCGAAGCCGATCCGATCGAACAACCGCCCCAGCGCAAGCGCACCCACTGCGTCCACACCCATCGCCAGCGCGTAGAACAGGGCGATGTGGCTGGAAGAGACCAGCTGCTGTTTGCCAAAGTGATACGCCATCAGCGGAAAGTCCGCATAGCCTGCAGCCACCAGCCCCACCGCGCCCAGGTACAGCCAGTAGGTACGGGTAAACCCTCGCGCCTGCAGCGCAACCGTCTTCACCTCTAAATCCTGCGGACGGGGAAACAGGGAGCGTGCAATAGTGAGTGCAGGCACAAGCAGCACGGCGAAGCCCATTCGGTAGTCGTTACGGAAGGAGAGGGTAGCGAACACAATCAGCGGTCCCAGCACTCCACCTATCTGGTCCATCGCCTCGTGCAGACCGAACCCCCATCCGTGTCCCATCTGTCTGGTAGCATGTGAGAGCATCGCGTCGCGAGCAGGGGTGCGGATGGCTTTGCCGAGCCGTTCTATCACAATCAGCGTGGACGCCAACAGCCAGTGCCCTGTCAGAGCAAGTAGAGGAACCGCCAGCAGGTTCACCGTGTATCCGGTGAAAGTGAGCAGCCAGTAGCGGCGCGTGCGGTCGCTGAGGTAACCGGAGACCAGACGCAATACGTAACCGACCAGCTCGCCCAGCCCGGACACGATGCCCACCACCGCTCCACTCGCGCCCAGCGTACCAAGGAAAGGACCGGTGATACTGCGCGCGCCTTCATAGGTCATATCCGCACAGAGGCTCACCAGCCCCAGCAGCACAACGAAAAGCACAGAACGTGACAGCGTTTTCATAAAGCGTATGTCCTCTCTGCGAAAGGCGAGGTTAGCTTCTCGCGGAGGTGGACAAGTTCCTCTGTCAGAGTTTCCACCTGCCGCTGCTGTTCCTGTAGCCGGGCCAGGGTAGCGTTAGCGACCGCCTCGCCCTCTGCCTTTGCCCGGATTGCCTGGCGCACCACCGTTTCGATGGTTTGAGCGGTTTCTTCGACACGTGCGTCCAGAGCGCGTGTGTATTCACCAATCGTCTCCTCGATTCGGCGGGCGAAGTCGTACCGTGCCTGTCCGCAGTGGATGTGAAACTGCTCCCACAGCCGATGCCATGCAGCGCGTTTTACCCATTCGCACGTCCAGCGGCGCGGCAGCAGCATCAACATCGGCATCACGGTGAAATCGAACTTCACACGTACTTCCCACACGCGCACATAGAAGTGACTCCAGTCTGCCAGAGCCGTTTCGTGAGTGAGCGTCTGCCAGCGCACCTCGAAAACATCTTCGGAAAGGCGTTGCACCTGCTCGACAAATGCGTTTACCTCTTCCGTAAAAGGTTGTAGTTTCTCGCTCAGAACCGCGGAGAGGCGCTCTGCCTCTTGTTGCTGCCACTCCGTGATGGTTTCCTCCACCCACTGCGGCATCAGGCGGTTCAGTTCCTCGATCAGCTTGAGAGGAGAGGAACGTCCATCGCGACAGACCCCGGCGAGCTTCTCATACAGTGGACGATGGTTCGCCGATTGCATGCTGGTAAGGTGTGCATCCAGCTGCTCCAGAACCTGCTGGTGCACGAGCTTCTTGAGCAGGAAGAGATGCTGTTCACGCTGTTTGCGCAGGGTAGCCAGCCGCATCTGAAACTCTGACAGCCGACGCTCCAGGTCCTCCAGCGGCGTCTGCACAGCGCGTGTCTCCAGCTCGATACTGGCATGGATAGCGTCTGCCGTGAGCAGGGCGGTGTTGATAGCGGAGAGCAGGGCAACACTCCCACGCTCGCGTGTCAGAAAGTCGTCCAAATCGCTTTCGAAATCGGGCAATCCGCTCTCTTCCAGCATCTTTTCGTCGCCGCGCAGCTTCGCCATTAATGCTTGCCTGGCTGACAGCGGATAGATGCGTACCGAATCCCCTCCCAGCTCCTGGGCGATGACCGCTCGGGTAAACTGTAGAGACTGGTTCAACTCTTCATCGGTGAGGTTATCGATCTTATTCTGCACGACGAACAGCTTTACCGCATAGTCGCGCACCAGGCGCAGGAATTCGCGTTCGGTTTTGCTGATGGGCGGGTCGGCGGCGACCAGGAACACCGCTGCGTCCGCATGGGGTAGGAACTCCTGCGCGACCTGTGTGTTGTGCTCGTACACCGAGCCAACGCCGGGCGTATCCACCAGCCTCACCCCATCGCGCAATAACGGGGCGGGCAAAAACACCTCTACCCGCGCAACCCCCTTGCGGTTTTCGGGGTTCGCCCTCTCCGTAATATAGTCCTCAATCTCTTCGAGGGGAACGGTCGCCTCTTCGCCGCTGAAGAAGCGCACTAACGCCTGCTCCTGTTCGCCGTACTGCACAATGGTGACGATGGAGGTGAGCGGTATTACTGCCGTCGGGAGCACGTCACGCCCCAGCAGGCTGTTGAGGAATGTACTCTTGCCTCGTTTGAACTCTCCGAACACGACCAGGTTGAATCGATTTTCGGATAGACGATGCAGAGCATCGGAAGCCACCAATCGCGCCTGATTCACCCCACATTCGGAGGCGAGGCGGCTGAGAGCCTCCAGAGCGCCAGTTACCTGTTGTCGGGCAGCCGAGAAGCTGGTAAGCATCCTGCACACCCCCAGAGAAAGATTGCACTTGCTATTTCACCACCAGCACATGGCAGGGCACGTGCGCTACGATAGAGGAGGCGGTACTGCCGAACACCCGCTCGTGCAAGGTAGAATGCCCCTGATGTCCGATAACCACCAGGTCTACCTGATGGTGCTTCACGAAGTCCACAATAGACCATACCTCATGCCCTGCGACGATATGCGTTTGCACCGGCACATCTGCCAGCTGCGCGGCGAGGTGTACCTGTCTCTCCAGCTGCGCGAAGTAGGCGTCGCGCTGTTGTTTCACCTCGTCGTATTCGCCGATGGTGGCGGCATACTTGGGCAGGTCTTCCTCCACCATAATCACGTGCAGTTCGGATTCCAGAGCCTTCGCCAGCGCGAGCCCCGCGTTTAACGCACGCTCCGCCCCCTCCGAACCGTCAAAACCGACCAGAATGCGAGTATACATGGGTTATCCCTCCTTGTACGCTGGGATGGTTTCGCGCTGAACAGTCGTGTGCGCCTTCGGCTCTTCCACCGACGGCTTGAAAAAGGTCTGCGCGATGAGGGTTGGTACCAGCGCGCTACCGATAACTACTGTGACCAGCACCGTGTACTGGGATTGGGTGATATATCCGTGTGTCAGACCGAACAGCGAGGAGATGGTACCAAAGGTCAGTCCGGTGCTCATCAGCAGGGTAGTGTAGGTAGCTTCCCGATGGGGCATTCGGAAAGCGCGGCACAGCGGGTAGCATCCGGCAATCTTGGTAGCCATCTTCACGCCCAGCAGCACGCTGATGAGCCCCGCTGCACCCCAAAGGGCAGACAGGGAGATAAAAGAGCCTGCCTTCAGGAAGTAGAACGGCGTCAGCAGGGTAAAGGTCATGGCGCGGATGCGGTGCATGAAATCCCTGTTTTTCTCCATCGTACCCGCCAGCACCAGCCCCAGCAAGTATGCGCCCAGCACCGCCTCGCTGTTTGCTTTTACCGCCAGTGAGCCGAGCAGGAGCAACATCAGCAAGATGAACTTGATTTGTGGCTCGCTGGTATGCACGCCAACCACACGGAAGAACCAGCGGGTCAGGCTCGGTGCTATCGCCAGCGTGACCGCCAGCGCGGTGACGAACACCAGCAACCAGATATTCGCGTGGGCAAACAACAGCCCCAGCGCGACCACCGTGCCCAAATCGGTGACGAAGCAGGCGGCAAGTATCAGCTTGCCCAGTGAGGTGCGGTTCATGCCGGTTTCGATCATCACCGCATACACCACGGCTACCGATGTGGTAGACAGGGCGACGCCGGCAATCTTCGCCGCGTTGGGTTCCCAGCCGGCGATGTAGTAGGCATACGCCATCGCCCCCAGAAACGGCGCGAGGAACGACACAAAACCGATTACCAGCGCCGCCTTCCAGTGCTGTCGCATCGCTGCGGGTTCAATCTCCGCACCTGCCAGAAAGGTGAGCAACACACCACCCAGTCCCGCCAGAAAGTTAATCCACTCGTTGGGCTGGATATGTAGCAGGTTGCCTCCCAGCACGCCGAACAGGATTTCCGCCAGCGCAACGCTCAGCGCCAGACGGACGGAAACCACTGATGCGGCTAGCGCCAGAGATACCCAGATAAACGCTGTCCACCAGACGTTCATTCTCTTCTGGAAAACCTCCTTATCGTTTTGGCAGGAAGTGCATCTGCGCGATGTCCTGCACATGTTTCAGCTCGCGCTCGATGGTGCGCTGTAATCGACGTAGTGCCTCCCTTTCCTCCTCGCTCAAATTGCCATACCGCTTCTCGAACCGCTCCGGATCCAGCTCAGGGAGGAGGGTGTCGTGCAGGTTACCCAGCAATAGTCGCAGCCAGTAGTAAGTGGTTTCAATAGGTTCTGGCTGGTCGTGTTGCTGCGTCAGCTCAGGCACCAGGCGGTTGAGCGCGTCATGGTAGCTGTCCACCAGCCTTTCCAGAGCCTCTTGAAGCATCCGCCACTGCGAAGGGGGCAAAGGGGTCAAGCGCTGTCCCCCACCGGATGGTGAAATGCCCATCCAGCCCGCCTGTGTGATTCGGCTGACCGTGTCTTCCAGCTGCACCAGCAGCGCGAACAGGTGTCTGCGGTGGCTATCGTTCATGGTGAACCTCCTCGGCAAAGACGCCGTAGAGCTTGTGCATCGCCCGTCGCCAGCTGCCCACCTCCTCGCCCCACGGCTCATGCTGGAAACGGTGGTCGTGCTTGCGAATAACCTCCTGCAGATGCTTGCGCAGGGCTTGCCATCGCTGGCTCTCGTTAGCGGTGAGCCATGTTTGCACCTCAGGCGAGGCGTTCCAAAGCACCTGTTGCAAGTGGGGCAGGCAAAGCCCCCTGCTCAGCTCATAGCGCGACCGCCACGAGGGTTCGCGCAGCAGCTGTGCCAGCAGCTTCGCCATTTGCGCCACGTCATGCGCTTGCGCCTCGCACAACTGGCAATACCACGCGCTGTGTGCCCGCTTCGCTGGAGCAGTTATCGAGGTATGCGCTAACAGGTCTTCGGCGATAATCGACAGGGAAAGCACATCTGCTCGTGATAGCACCAGGTCAGCGTGGTAGGCACAGAAACCCTTGCCTTCCCGCAGGGACTGTCGCCACTGCGGGTCGTTGACATGTTCGGCGAAGAGCGTGTCCACCCGGAGCAACAGTTGCTTCCGTGCCAGCCAGCACAGCGCGCATTCGCCTTCTTGCAATGCCTCTTCCAACGCTATTTCCGGCAGATGCATTGTTGACCCCCTATA
>Ga0209276_101077_pt1 | contig 22467 bp, 20 predicted proteins | sample DewCreD2012metaG_3_FD_185473 | JGI IMG/M metagenome (GOLD analysis project Ga0209276, IMG submission 185473) | Hot spring sediment bacterial and archeal communities from British Columbia, Canada, to study Microbial Dark Matter (Phase II) - Dewar... ...
GCGAAAGCTCGAGGTCGAGAAGCCGTGCCTGCATCGCCTTGCCCGCTAATACTTGCCCCCACCTGGCGGCTTCGCCGCCTGTCCGCCCCCAGAGGGGGCGGAGGACGCCGCACTAAGCCCCTCTTCCCCGTGTGGGGGAAGACGACCGCGAAGCGGTCCGTAGGGGGCAAGTGGTCGAATCCACCGCCCCTACGAAACCCTACCGCGTCAGCGGACGCAAGATGATCTCCACCCGGCGGTTCTGGGCGCGGCCTTCGGCGGTGTCGTTGGAGGCGATCGGCTGGCGCTCGCCCTGGCCGGCAACGAAGACGCGGTCGGGAATGACCTGGCCGGGACCGGTCAGATAGCCCGCCACCGAGCTGGCCCGGCGCTCCGACAGGGTCTGGTTGTAGTCGTCCGGACCGCTGCTGTCGGCATGGCCGACCACGTCGATCGTGGTCTGGGGATAGGCGTTCAGCGTGCGGGCGACGTCGTCGAGCACGCGGGTGAACTGCGGTTGGACGTCAGACCGATCGACCGCGAAGGTCACGTCGCTGGGCATGATCAGCACGATCTGGTCGCCGTTGCGTCGGACCATCACGCCCGAGCCTTCCAGACTGCGACGGAAGTCGGCCTGCTGGCGGTCCATGTAGTTGCCGACGGCCCCGCCGGCCAGGGCGCCGATGCCGGCCCCGATCAGGGCGTTCTTGCGGCCCTGCTCGCCCTTGTTGGTGTTGGTCAGGTAGCCCAGCACCGCGCCGACGCCCGCGCCGGTCAGGGCGCCGGTGCCGGTGTTGTTGCGGACCGGCATGCCGGTATAGGGATCGGTGGTGGTGCAGGCGGCCAAGGCCAGGGCGCTCAGCACGGCGACGCCGATGGCGGTCTTCTTCATCATGTCGTTGGTTTCCTTCTTGCGGCCTTGATCCCAGGGCATGGCCCGTGATCCTTGGCGTCCTGAACCGTTGCGAAGCAGAACGCCTCGCCAATGGTCAAGTTCCAGTATCGAACATGACCCCCGCATGAACGGGGATTTCGCTCCGGCCCGGTGTCGGTGTAGTAAGTCCCGTCTTACTAAGATCCCATCTGGCTAATATCGAGGCCCAAGCCCGTGTCCGCATCCGCCATCGAACCCGTCTCGTTCACCCTGTATTCGAAGGATTTCGACAGGTTCGCCCAGGAGCTGGGCGCGTCGTTCCAGCGCTACGGCTTCGCGGTGATCTCGGACCACGACCTGCCCCAGGCCCGCATCGACGCGGCCATCGCCGACGCCAAGGCCTTCTTCGCCCTGCCGGAGGAGACCAAGAAGCAGTACGCCGGGGCCACGGGCGGCTCGCGCGGCTACATCCCGTTCGGCATCGAGACCGCCAAGGGCGCCACCCACTACGACCTGAAGGAATTCTGGCACGTGGGCCGCGACCTGCCGCCGGGCCACCCCTTCCGCGCCAACATGGCCGACAATGTCTGGCCGGCCGAGATCCCCAGCTTCCACCACAATGTCGGCTGGCTGTACGGCGCGCTCGACAGCCTGGGCGTGCGGGTGCTGAAGGCCATCGCCACCTATCTGGACCTGGGCCGCGACTTCTTCGATCCGACGGTCAAGGACGGCAACAGCGTGCTGCGCCTGCTGCACTATCCGCCGATCCCCAAGGACGCGACCGGCGTGCGGGCCGGGGCGCACGGCGACATCAACACCATCACGCTCTTGATGGGCGCGGAAGAGGGCGGGCTGGAACTTCAGGACCGCAACGGCGACTGGCTGCCGATCAACCCGCCGCCCGGCTGCGTGGTCTGCAATATCGGCGACATGCTGGAGCGCCTGACCAATCACGTGCTGCCCTCGACGATCCACCGCGTGGTCAATCCGCCGCCGGAACGTCGCGGCGTGGCGCGCTATTCGACGCCGTTCTTCCTGCACTTCGCGTCGGACTATCTGATCAAGACCCTGCCCAGCTGCGTGACCGAAGAGAACCCGGACCGCTATCCCGAGCCGATCACCGCCGACGCCTTCCTCCAGCAGCGCCTGCGCGAGATCAAGCTGGCCTAGCCGCGGCGCGCCCGGACCCTCCATCGGTCCCGGGACGAGCCGGAGGCGAGGCGCCGCCAAGAAGCAAGGCCTTGCCAGCGGCGAGGCGCCGCCAAGGGAAAAGCAGAATGAAAAGGCCGGGAGCACGCTCCCGGCCTTTTCTATTTCGTGATCCGCAGGTTCTGGATCGAGCCGGCGATGGTGTTGAACACCGAGATCAGTTCGTCGGTGTCGTTGACGTCGTAATACATCTCCAGCTTGGTGGCGCATTGCTGGAGGATGGTCCTGGAGTGGCTCGAAACGCCCACCCCAATGGCGTAGATCACCACGCCTTCGGTCTTGGCGTTCTGGCACAGCAGCTTCTCGCGGCTGTCGATCGCGTCGCGGCGGTTGGTGGCGCTGGAACTGGTCGTCAGGGACGTGCCGCTGGCGTTCTTCAGGCGGCCCTGACCGATGTAGCCGTAGCCCGTATAGATCGAGGCGTTGGGGTTGTTATAGGTATCGTTGGTATTGTCGCCATCGGTCAGCAGCACGATCACCTTGGTGGTCTTCTTGCCGTCGGCGGTGGCCGGATTGACCCCATCGGCGAACGGGGCGTTGTCCGAAAGGGTATGCCAGCCCCAGGCCAGGCCCATGGCGACGTTGGTGTTGCCGTTGGCGATCATGTCGTCGAGCTTGTCCTTGACGTCCTCCCGCTTGTCGGCCGTGCGAACATTGGTCAGGCGCATCAGGCTGGTCAGACCGCAACCGGCGTTGGGTCCATAGGTCGTGCCGGTCTTGGCCTGGCTGAGCACGTTGTTCTTGTTACTCGTACCGTACTTGGCGACCACCTTCGAGCGGGTGCTCCAGGCGGTGGACAGGGTTCCGCTAGGCGAGGTCCCGTCGGGCAGCCAGTTGTTGGCGATCGGATAGTTGGTGTTCTGGGTGCGGTCGTCGCGATAGCGCGTCGAGCTGGACTGGTTGACCCCGACCGTATTGTCGTCCGGTTCATCGGGCGCGAAGAACGGCACGAACATCGAGGCGGGCGTCGAGGTGCTGGGCGCGTCGTCGGTGACGTCGTAGGGCGCGGGGCGGCTCTCGACGCATCCGGCCCAGGTCAGGCCCAGGTTCGACAGCAGGGTGAAGCGGTTCTGGTTGGTCGCGAACACGTCCGTGCCGTAGCCAGTGCTCGGCATCTTGGCGGCCAGCCACGAGGTCTCGTTCTTGTACGTCGAGCCGACGTTCACGGTCATCGAGAACGGCACGACGCTGATCTTGACCGCGTCGGTCTCGCTGGCCCGGGCCGCGGCGGAGGCCAGCACGTCGACCAGCGACTTGGAGGCCTCGATCAGGGCGTCGATCTTCTTGGTTCCGGAGCCGAGCGTGCTGCCCATCGAGCCGGTGTTGTCCAGCACCAGCGCCACTTCCAGCTTGTTCACCGAACGCATCACGGTGGAGCCGGCCGAGACATTGGCGTCGCCGGTGCTCCAGAGGTTGGAGATGATCGGCTTGATCGTGACGTTCCGGATCGCGCCGACCACGGTGTTGTTGGCGCCCAGCGTGAAGGACGAATTGTCAGGGCCGAGGGTCACGCCCAGGCCGGCCATCTCGGTGGCCAGGGCGGCCTGGCCGATGGCCGTCAGATCCCGGTCGGTGGTGGCTGTCGAACGGGCGGCCATCAGGGTCGCGGCGTCCAGCGCGTCCTGAAGCTGACGCTTCTGGACGCTGACGCGGCTGAGGTCGATCAGGCCGAACGTCAGAATGGCGATGGGGAGGAGCAGCAGCGCGAACTGCACGGCGATGGCCCCGCGCTCATCGGCGCCCAAACGCGTCACGAACCGCGTCGCAAGGCGTTTCCACATGGTCATGAGCAAGGCCCGACTCCCCAGAGATCGGGCATTATCGCCAAGGACGGTGAACGGGCCGCAAACGACGATGGTGAATCGCGGCCCTTCGGCTCGGGAGCCCGCGACGCCCCGTCCTTTTGGAAAAAGCCGCGAGAGCTGCTATATCCTCGCCTCGATCCTGAAAATCACTTGCCCCCGGACCGCCCCTTGAGCGTCACCCTCGACCTGTCGCGCATGGCCCCCCCAAATTCCGAGGGGAGGGCCGATGCTCCGAAAGCCCTGATCAACCTGTCGGGCCTGACCCGCCCACAGATGGTCGCCGCCCTGACCGAGAGCGGCGTGGTCGAGCACGGCAAGGCCAAGATGCGCGCCACCCAGATCTTCCGCTGGGTGCATCATCGCGGCGTGACCGACTTCGCCCAGATGAGCGACGTGGCCAAGGAGACCCGGGCACGGCTGGCCGACGCCTTCACGATCGCCCGCCCCGAGGTGGTCGAGCGCCAGGTCTCCAAGGACGGCACCCGCAAGTGGCTGATCCGCATGGGCCCAGGTATCGAGGTCGAGACGGTCTACATCCCGTCGGTCGGCCGAAGCGGCGCGCTGTGCGTCTCCAGCCAGGTCGGCTGCACCCTGAATTGCAGCTTCTGCCACACCGGCACCCAGGCCCTGGTCCGCAACCTGACGGCGGCCGAGATCGTCGCTCAGGTGCAGATCGCCAAGGACGACCTGGCCGAATGGCCGTCCGACAAGGACGACCGCCTGTTGAGCAACATCGTGTTCATGGGCATGGGCGAGCCGCTCTACAATCTGGGCCAGGTGGCCGACGCCATCGAGATCATCAGCGACAACGAGGGCATCGCCATCTCGCGTCGCCGGATCACGGTCTCGACCTCGGGCGTGGTTCCGCAGCTGGACGCGCTGGGCGAGAAGACCCAGGCCATGCTGGCCATCAGCCTGCACGCCACCAACGACGCCCTGCGCGACGTACTGGTGCCGCTGAACAAGAAGTACCCGCTGGACCAGCTGATGGCCGGCATCCGCGCCTATCCGGGCATCAGCAACGCCCGCCGGGTGACGTTCGAATATGTGATGCTGAAGGGCGTCAACGACAGTCCCGACGAGGCCCGCGCCCTGGTCAAGCTGATCAAGGGCATCCCGGCCAAGGTCAACCTGATCCCGTTCAACCCGTGGCCCGGCAGCGACTACCAGTGCTCCGACTGGGCCGCGATCGAGGCCTTCGCCGCGATCCTCAACAAGGCCGGCTACTCCTCGCCGATTCGCACGCCCCGGGGCCGCGACATCCTCGCCGCCTGCGGCCAGCTGAAGAGCGAGAGCGAGAAGGTTCGCGCCTCAGCGATGCGCCAGCTGTCGATGGCCGCCATGGCCGGCGTGCTGGACGACGAGGACGAGGCGGCGGCCTGATGTCGGAGCCGGCCGGCGCTCCCGCCCCCGGCGCCGCGATGATGGCCGGCCCCGAAACGCTGGCCCGGTTCCTCGAGACGGCTGACGAGCGTGTGCTGGACGGCGTGTTCTCGGCGGGCGACGTGACCATCCTCGAGAACTTCCCGCCGCACCTGTTCACCGGCCAGCACGGCGTGGACCAATGGCGTGGCCTGATGGCCCGGCATGTGGGCGCGATCTCGGACCTTCGGCATACGTTCGGCCCCGCCCAAGACTTCGTTCGCACCGGCGACACCGCCTATTTCTCCCTGCCCACCCGCTGGGCCGGCGTCCGCGAGGGCAAGCCGTTCGACGAGCACGGCGGCTGGTCGTTCCTGCTGGTCCTCGAAGACGGGGCTTGGCGGATCCGGTCCTACGGCTGGTCGGTGATCAGCTTCGTTCAGTAGCGTCGCGGCTCCTCGCCTTTCGCGTCGCCGACGAGCCCCCTACGCACGGCGCTTGATCCCGTGCTAGCAATGCGTCCCTCTAGTTCGGGGTTTACCGTTTCCATGCCGCCACAGCTTCAGTCGCCAGAGATCCAGGCTTTCGCCAGCGGCTTGCCGCTGACCCTGATGCACGCCGCCATCACCCTGGTGATGCTGGTTGTGGGGACGGCGCTCTACGCGCTGCTGACCCCGCACAAGGAGATCAAGCTGATCCGCGAGGGCAACGCCGCGGCGGCCCTGTCGCTGGGCGGGGTGATGGTCGGCCTGGCCATTCCGCTGGCCACCTCGCTGTCGGCCTCGGTCTCGCCGCTGGAGATCGTGCTGTGGGGCGTCTCGACCATCGTCGTCCAACTGCTGGTCTTCCGGATCACCGACATGCTGCTCAAGGGCCTGCCCGAGCGGATCAACGAGGGCGAGGTCGCCGCCGCCGCCTTGCTGGTCGGCGCCAAGCTCGCCACCGCCCTGATCCTCGCCGCCGGCGTGGCGGGCTGACGGCCGGGGGCGCGAGGCGGTCCAGTGCATTTTCCGAAACTTCCGGACTGGCTGATCTACGGGGCGGTGGTCAGCGCCCTGCTGGTCGTCGCCATCGGCCGGCAGGAGCGCTCCGACGCGCCGCCACCGCCGCCGCCGGTGCCCGGCGACGTCGGCCTGCCGCTGGGACCCGCCTCGCCGTTCGACCCGTCCATCGTCGTCCAGGTGCCCGAGAAGGGCCAACCGGGCAGCGGCACGGCGTTCTCGGTCGATGACGGCGGCTCGTGGCTGACCGCTCGGCACGTGGTCGACGGCTGTCGCGAGGCGGCGATCGTCGTGGCCGACGGGCGGGGCGTCGCGGCCCGCATCACCCTGGATCCGTCCGGCGACGCCGCCATCCTGACCACCGAGGGCGGGGCGCCCGCCGTGCCGCTGCGCGCCGCGACCGAGCCGCCCCGGCGCGGCGAGCGGGCCTATCATCCGGGTTTCCCGCAAGGACACCCCGGCGAGGTCACCTCGCGTCTGCTGGGTCGCGAGAACCTGGTCGTTCGGGGGCGAGGGGCCCGGGTCGAGCCGGTGCTGGTCTGGGCCGAGGTCGGCCGCACCGACAATCTGAAGGGCACGCTGTCGGGCCTGTCGGGCGCCCCGGCCCTGGACAGCGCCGGCCGGGTGATCGGCGTGACCGTGGCGGAGTCGCCGCGCCGGGGCCGGATCTACACGACGGCCCAGGAGACGGTCGAGGACCTGCTCAAGCACAGCCGCCGTCGTCCGGCCAGCTTCGCCCTGGGCGAGGCGATCACCACCGAGAACTACGGCCGCGTCGCCGACGGTCTGCGCCGCGACCTGCGCGTGGCCCAGGTGGTCTGCCTGAAGAGCGAGACCTGAGGCCGGGGACATGCCCTTGCGGCGTGTCCCCCGGTCCAGACGCCGCGCCAGCCGATGGGGACACGCCGCAAGGGCATGTCCCCGGCCCCTCAAGCCTCCGCCGCCTTGGCCGCCATGTGCTTGGGCTGGCGCGCCGCGACCATGAATGACAGCGCGATGGCCACGACGCCGATCAGGGCCGTGTAGAGGAAGAAGGCGGTGTAGCCCGCCGCCATGGCTGGGGCGCTGACGCCCAGCTTGGCGCCGGCCGCCGTGAAGCTTTCGGGCGGCAGGCGGGTGAACAGGCCCTTCAGGGCGCCGATCGGTCCGCCGGCCTCGGCCGCGATCGCCGACCCCTCGACGATCCGTCCCGACTGCGAGGCGATCAGCTTGCCGGGCAGGGCGTAGAGCGACGAGAACAGGGCGTACTGCGTGGCCGTGAAGCCCGCCGTGGTCAGGCTGGACATGTAGGCGATCAGGGCCGTGCCGGCGACGCCGCCGGCGATGTTGTCGATGCAGATCGAGGCGAACAGCATGGGCGTGCTGTGGCCGCTCATGGCCAACAGGGCGAACATCAGATTGCTGATCGGCTGGGCGAAGGCGCCGATGATCAGGGCCCTCATCAGACCAAGGCGCGCCACCACGACGCCGCCCAGGAACACCCCGGCCATCGAGGCGATGATGCCAAACACCTTCCGGATCTCGGCGATCTCGGTCAGGGTGAATCCCATGTCGCGGTAGAACGGGTTCATGATGTTGAGCACGAAGTCCGAGACCCGATAGACGCAGATCGCCGCCAGGATCAGACCGGCCACGCCCTCGAAGCGGGTCAGGAAGTCCTTGAGCGGCGAATAGAGGGCCGTCGACAGGTAGACGCCGGGCTTGGTCGGAACGCTGGGGATCGGCGTGGCCGCGATCGCGATCACGCCAAGACCGGCCGAGACGCCGAGCAGTTGCAGCCAGACGCCGTTTGGCTTGGCCTTCCAGGCCTCGGCCAGCGCCTCGCCGCCGACCAGTTTCGACAGCAGGCTGGCGTCGCCCGACAGGCCGGAACCGACCAGCAGCGCGCCGACCAGCAGGACGGCCAGCCGCGCCAGCCATTCGACAATCTCCAGCGCCTTGGGCTGGTTGACGCCGTCGGTATGGATCGGCCGGATCACGTGGGCCGCCTCGCGCGGCGCCGCCAAGGTCGAGATCACGCCGATCAGCATGGCCCCGGCCATGGCGAGGTAAGAGATGTTCCAGCCGAAGCGCTCGGCCAGCAGCAGCGGCACGGCGCCGGCCATGATCATCGCGCCGCGATAGCCCCACTGCACCGCCACCGCCATCTGGCCCTGGCGCTCGGTGTCGACCACCTCGATCCGCCAGGCGTCGATGACGATGTCCTGGGTGGCGGTGGCGAAGCCGACGATCACGGCGATGGCGGCCATCAGCGGCAGGTTCGTGGCCGGATTGACGCCCGAAATGGCCAGCAGGCCCAGGATGATCACGGCCTGGCAGACCAGCATCCAGGCCCGGCGATGGCCGACAAGCCCGTGCAGGATGGGCACCTTGGTGCGGTCGATCAGCGGGGCCCACAGGAACTTGAACGAGAACGACAGGGTCGCCAGGCTGAAGAAGCCGATCACCGCCAGCGACAGGCCCGCGTCCCGCAGCCACAGCGACAGAGTGTCGAAGATCAGCATGAAGGGCAGGCCCGAGGCGAACCCCAGGCCCAGCATCACCAGGCTGCGGCGTTCGCCGAAGAAGGCCAGGGTCTGGAGAAGGGTCTTCTTCTCCGGCTCGACCCCGTTCGTGGCCCCCTTGGCGGCTTTGACGTCGTCGGTCATGCGTGGCGGTCCCCGGTGCGGGGAAGCCGCCCCGCCATTAGCCGGCGACCTTGGCGCGCGTCGTGGCTTTCGTCCAGCCGAGCCCGGTCCAGTTGATGAGCACGCCGCGCAGGGCCGACGGAGTCAGGGGCTTGGCGAGAAAGTCGTTCATGCCCGCCGCCAGGCACGCGCGGCGGTCCTCGTCGAAGGCGTCGGCGGTCAGGGCGACGATGGGCGTGGTCACGCCGCGCTCGCGCAGCGCCTTGGTCGCTTCCAGGCCGTTCAGGCCTGGCATCCGCAGGTCCATCAGGATCAGGTCGTAGAAGCCCCGCGACAGGGCCGAGACGGCCTCGTCGCCGCTGGCGATGCGATCGACCTTGCAGCCTTCGCGCTCCAGGAGGGCGCGGGCCAGCAGGGCGTTGATCGGATTGTCCTCGGCCAGCAGCACGCGGACGCCGGGCGCGGCGGCCGGGGCGATGCGGTCGTCCTCGTGGGCGGAGGAGGGCGCGGCCGAGACGATCTCGGCCTTGTTGGCGGCGCGCGCCGCCAGCACCTGGGCGATCAGCGAGGCGCGGCGCAGCGGCTTGATCAGATAGCCGAGGCCGGCGGCCTTCAGCTTGGGGATACGATCACGCTGCTCGGGGGTCAGCAGGGCGACGCAGGCGCGGCCTGTCGGGGCCTTCAGCGCACCGCGGGGGCCAGCGAGCGCCGCATCGAGCAGCAGCACGGCGTCGGCCGGCGCGCCCTTCAGGGCGACGGCGACCGTCTCGCCCGACAGGGCCTGGCCGCCGCTGGCCCGGACCTGACGGATCGCGGCCTCGCGGACCATGGCGTTGGGCGAGGCGATGGCGACGGTGCGGCCGGTCAGGGGCAGATCGGCGGGCGTGCTCGGCGCGAAGTCGAACGGGGCCTCGAACCAGAAGTCGGCGCCCTGGCCCAGTTCGCCGCCAACCCCGGCCTCGCCGTTCATGGCGCCGGCCAGGCGGGCGACGATGGCCAGGCCCAGGCCCGCCCCGCCCAGTTGGGCCTGATGCGAGGGATCGGTCTGGACGAAGGCCTCGAAGATCGCCGCGCGGGCTTCCGGGGCGACGCCCGGTCCCGTGTCGCGGACCGAGAAGCGGATGCGACCATTCGCGACCAGTTCCGCGCTGAGCAGCACGCCGCCGACCTCGGTGAACTTGATGGCGTTGCCGGCGTAGTTCAGCAGCACCTGCCGCAAGCGGCCTTCGTCGGCCAGGATGGCCGGCAGGCCGGGCGCGGCCGCCCAGGCGATCTCGATGGCCTTCTCGTGAGCGCGGGGGCTCAGCAGCTCGGCCACCTGGCGCAGCAGGTTCTCGACATCGACCGGGGCTGTGTGCAGCTCGATGGCCGTGGCGCCCAGGCGGGCGAAATCCAGCACGTCGTTGACCAGCGACAGCAGGTGGTCGCCGCTTTCGCGCAGGGCGCCGACATAGGCCCGCTGCTCGGCGGTCAGGCGGGTGCCCTCCAGCAGCCGGGCCATGCCCAGCACGCCGTTCAGCGGGGTGCGGAACTCGTGGCTGAGGGTGGCCAGCTGTTCGGGGGTGACCCCGGCGGAGGAAGGACGGTTGTTCATGGCGGGAGACTGTAGCGCTCTCGGCTTAACGACGGGTGTTCGGCGAAGGGGGTGTTTGGGTTCGTTCGTGCGGCGAACACTTGCCCCCTACGGACCGCTTCGCGGTCGTCTTCCCCCACAGGGGGAAGAGGAAACCGTCGACGCGGCGCGCGTCCTCCGCCCCCTGTGGGGGCGGACAGGCGGCGAAGCCGCCAGGTGGGGGCAAGTGTTCGCGGGCACGACGTAGCAGGCATGGCTCTACGACCTCGGGCTTGCGCGGCGAGTGGGTGGGGAGGCGCGGAGCGGTCCGGGCCAAGCCCGGATGACCGTGGGTTTGGAGTGTGCGTTTCGGCTAGACCTGACCGCTCCGCCGAACCGTTCTTCTCAAGGGACGTCGACTGAGGGCCTGTTTCATCCCGATCGACGTTTCCCCTCAGGCGGGCAGGATCAAAGTCGCCCGGAAGGGGCCGTCGGCGACTCCGACTGATCCTCGAACAGGCCGGTTTGAACTCCCAGCCCCGTCAACCCCGGCTGTCTGGTTTGCGTCCGCCCCGGGCCTTGGATCCTTCTGAGACCCGCTTCCCGCGACGACCCGCCCGCCAGGCCAGCCAGGCCCCGCTCGGTTCCATCTCCATCGCCTGCTTGGGCCGGTACCAAGAGCCCTCCCCCGCGATGGGAACGGGTTTGATTATGCGGGAGGTTTGAGGCCCGAGGATAAGTGACGCTGATTTTTCTTCAGGGCGTTGGAAAGGTTGGGGTTTCTCGCCGCGCTGGCGGGGATGGACGCCGCTCGATCCCCCCTAAAACCCCCGTCATCCTCGGACTTGTTCCGAGGACCCCGCGTTCAGCCGAGCTGTCGGCTCCATGGCGGGCCGGCCCGCCACCCACGGCCTTCGCGGCGGAGACAGGGGTCCTCGGAACAAGTCCGAGGATGACGGGCGTAGAGGAATGTTGAAAGACCGCCCGCAGCGGCGAGGCCGCGCCTTGAAACCTTGATGGCGAGCCTGCTCTGGCGTCTGGCCGAGTCAAGGACGACGCGCCGCGTCGCCGCGACGCGGCCGCCAGAGGCGGTCCTTGACTCGGTCAGACGCCAGAGCTCCGATCCACCAAGGGGTTCAAGGCGTGGCCACATTCGGGGCGGATGCGGGCTTGCGCCGAGCAGACATTCCGAAGGTCAGCTAGGGGTGGGTTGCGGACGTTGGCGGCGCGCGAAACCCTCTCTCTTTGAGAGAGGGAGGGGCCCGCCGCGAAGCGGTGGGAGGGTGAGAGGTTTCACCGCCAGCCGGAAAACCTGAAAATCTACCACCCACACTCTTATGAGGGTCGAGCTCAGTTTCACCCGAGGGCGTTACCGGCCTTCACGAAAGACCCGGCCCTGGTCGAGCTTCGATCGGACAAGGTGTAACCTCTCACCCTCCCATGGCTTCGCCATGGGCCCCTCCCTCTCTCAAAGAGAGAGGGTTCCGCTCAAATGCCCGCTCAGGGTCGAAAACAGATCCCAGCCTCGCGGCGCCCACCGAACAGTTCAGCCTCTAGTCCTCGTCGTCGAAACCCTCGTCGTCATCCTCGACCACCGCCGCCTTGACCGCCGCCCCGCCCTTGCGCACCACGAACCGCAACGCCGTGTGGGTCTTGGAAAACGCGCAGACCTTGGTGTCGACCAAACCCTGCTCCCGCGCGGCGGTCAGGATTTCGACGTCCTTCAGCGGCGCGCCCTTGCCCTTCTGGGCGACGATCCAGATCGCGCCCTTGGGCCCCAGCCCACCAACAAGATCCTCGAGTTGATCGAAGTCGGCCAGATCCTCGACGCCCAGGAACATCAGGTCGATGTTCTCATCCGCCTCGACCGGTTCCACCCGGGTCGACAGCTCGTCCAGGAACTCGGCGTCGTCGACGCCCTGGACCACCACGGTCTGCCCGGCCTTGACGCCCAGCTTGTCCAGCCGCCCGGGCGGGTTCTGGATCGCGTGCAGCCACTTGGCGGCCTCGCCCGGCTCCAGCGTGAACCGCGTGCCGTCGGTCAGCACCAGGTCGTCGCCCTCGACCTTCAGGTCGCGCAGGGCGTGGCCCTGATAGATGCCGCGCACCGCGCCGCGGAAGATCAGCTTGGGCGGCTCCCACAGCAGCTTGCCGTCGCTCTCGCCGTCGGAGAGCTGGCCCCAGACGCCCTTGGCTTCCTTGCCCATGACCTTAAGAGCCCTTGAACGTCGGCTGACGCTTTTCGAGGATGGCGTCGACGCCCTCCATATGGTCGTCGGTGTGGTGGGCGATGGCCTGGGCCGTGGCGCTCATCTCCATCAGGGTGTCGTAGCTGGCGGTTTGGCCGTGCTTGAGCAGGCTCTTGGCCATGCGCAGGGCGTGGGGCGGCTGCTGGGCGATACGCGTGGCCAGGGCCAGAGCCTCGTCCATCAGCGTCTCGGCCGGCACGGCCTTGCTGATCAGGCCCCAGGCCTCGGCCTTGGCCGCGTCGATGACGTCGCCGGTGAACAGCAGCTCGGCGGCGCGGCTCATGCCGATGGTGCGCGGCATCAGCCAGGCCCCGCCGTCGCCGGGGATCAGGCCCAGCTTCAGGAAGGTGACGCCGAACTTGGCGGTGTCGGCGGCGAGGCGGATATCGGTCATGCAGGCCACGTCGCAGCCCAGGCCGATGGCCGCGCCGTTGACGGCGGCGATCGACGGAACCTCCAGGCCGTAGATGGCCCGCACGATGCGGTGGATGTTCTTGCGGTAGCCGTCGCGCACCTGGACGCCGTTGCCGCCGAAGGCCCCTTCCCGCGCCTTCATCGCCTTGACGTCGCCGCCGGCCGAGAAGGCCCGGCCCGCGCCGGTCAGGATCACGCAGCGGATGTCCTGGTCGTCGTTGATCGCCTCGCAGGCGGCCGTCACCTGGTCGCCGTCGCCCGGCGCGCCCAGGGCGTTCAGGGCGTCGGGACGGTTCAGCGTCAGGATCGCGACGTGGCCGCGCTTCTCGGTCAGGACAAGCGGGGGCGGCGGGGTCGAGGGGGCGTCTTGCGACATCGGCGGGCTCCTGGCGTTTTGCTCTGCATAGCGCAAATCACGCAGGGAGAGGCAAGAGACCGAGCCCCATCGATCAACGTTCTACAAATCAAGGTAAATCCCTGACTTCGCCCTCATTGGACAACACCCAGCGCTTCTCGTTGTGATCACACACAACACCTGGAAGAACTTGAACCTTGAGAACAAGACGCAACAGCACGCCTTGCGACATTTTAGACAAGCTGAGCCGTAAAAACCGTTAGCGTATAAGAGAATCATAGGCTTCTACTAACGCCAGGGACGATTTTAAGACGCGGTGGCTTGCAGTGCACATGTCCCATAGACATGCTTTGATCATCGAGGATGAAATCCTCATCGCGATGGAAGTCGAGGCTCTGCTCTCGGAGCAAGGGTTCGAGACCTTCGACATCGCCGAAAGCCCTCAGGAAGCGCTGGACTGCGCTCTGCGGCGGCCGCCGGATCTGATCACCGCCGACTACCGGATCATCGGCGGCACGGGCGTCGAGGCGGTGACCGCCATACTCGCCCGCCTGGGGCCTATCCCCGTGGTCTATGTCACCGGCAACGCCGATCAGCTTGGGGCTCGCACCCGCGCCGTCGTCGACAAGCCGATCTCCCCCCATCGCCTGGCCGAGGCCTGCGCCATGGTCCAGGCCAGCGCCTAGGCGATCGCGACGGCTTTCCGCTATGCTGGCGGCCCGCAGGGGAGCCGCCATGCCGGACATCGCTCACGTCGTCGATAGTATCGAGGCGCTGGAAGCCCTCTACACGCCCGCCCCGGTCCCGGCCTCGACCGTCAAGGTCACCGACCGCATCAGCCCGCACTATCGCGCCTTGATCGAAGCCTCGCCGTTCCTGGCCCTGGCCACCGTCGGCCCCGAGGGCCTGGATTGCAGTCCGCGCGGCGACCAGCCCGGCTTCGTCCGCATCCAGGACGAGCGGACCCTGATCCTGCCCGACCGGCGCGGCAACAACCGCATCGACAGCCTGCGCAACGTGGTCCGCGACCCGCGCGTGGCGCTGATGTTCCTGATCCCCGGCTCGGGCACGACCTTCCGGATCAACGGCCGGGCGGTGGTCAGCGCCGATCCCGAGCTGCTGGAGAGCTTCGCCGTCGAGGGCAAGGCGCCGCGCACCTGCCTGGTCGTCACGGTGGTCGAGGCCTATTTCCAATGCGCTCGGGCGATCGTCCGCTCGGGCCTGTGGACGTCGGAGGCTCAGATGGATCCCCGAACCCTGCCCTCGCCCGGCGCGATGCTGGCGGCGATGAGCGACAACGCCGTCGGCGGCGAGGATTACGACAGCGCGTGGCCGGCGCGGGCGGCGGCGTCGCTGTGGTGAACCGCACAAACGGTTGTCATCCCGGACAAGCGCGCAGCGCGCGGATCCGGGACCGACGCGTGAACTCAGAGCTTCCCGCGGTCCCGGATCTGCGGCCCGCTGGGCCTTGTCCGGGATGACAGACTCTCTTGGTTGGGCCCAAACGAAAACGGCCCCGCCGTGAGGCGAGGCCGTTCGAAACACATTCAGTCGAGGATTGGTGAAATCCTCAGTCGTCGCGGTGGACCCGCTCTCGACGTTCGTGACGCTCCTGGGCTTCCAGGCTGAGCGTCGCGGTGGGCCGCGCGTCCAGCCTCGCCAAACCGATCGGCTCGCCGGTTTCCTCGCAGTAGCCGTAGGAACCGTCCTCGACCCGACGCAACGCCTGGTCGATCTTTGAGATGAGCTTTCTCTGACGATCCCGGGTGCGAAGTTCCAGCGCCCGATCAGTTTCCGACGACGCGCGATCGGCGAGGTCGGCATGGTTCTCAGTCTCTTTCTGGAGATGGGCGACCGTCTCGCGAGATTCGCGGAGGATCTCCTCTTTCCAGGCGTTCAGCTTTTGCTTGAAATACTCAAGCTGACGCTCGTTCATGAAAGGCTCGTCGTCCGACGGACGATACGAATCTGGTATCTTAAGAACAGTGGCCGTTTGCATTAACGCCTCACGCCCCGATGAACTCCGCCCATGTCAGGCCGGCTGCTTATACCAAAACGATAGCCGGGTTCAATGAACCTCGCATGAGCGGGGTGTTCACCGCCGTGCACGGATATCGCGAAACTGGGGATATTCAGTGAACCGTGTTCTTTAAGATACGGTTTCATCAACGTTCTCAGCCCAGCCGCATCTGCTCGAGCTTGGCCGCTTCAACCGCGGCGCGGGTCTCGATTTCGTTGAGAATGGACTCCAGCCCGGGATCGTCGGTGGCCTCGCGGTGCTCGCGCACGGCGCTCTTGAGTCGCGACAGCGTGCCGGTGGTGATCTCGCCGTCCAGGGTGGCCAGCTTCAGGGCGTCCAGGAGATCCAGCAGGCCGCCGGCCCGCCGCACCGCCCGGCGCTTGCGCTCCATCGGGTCCATGTCGGCCTGCAGGGCCAGAAGGGCGTCCAGCGACCCGACCCCCGCCACGCCGCCCGTCTGGGCGACCCCGGCCGCGGCGCTGGCGCCGCTCACCGAAGGCAGGGAAAACCCCGATCCGCCGCCCGCCGGTTTGGCCCGCGACGCGCCAACCGCGCCCGCGCTCCCCGTGCTGGAAACCTTCATGACGAAACGCTGCTCCGACGAACGATCAAGGGAGTCACCCCGTCCCCGTTAACCACATCTTGCTGGGCGGCGCTTGCGGTATGGTTAATGCCGGGCAGAATCTGCCGAACCAGAATGTCGCAGGCGAAAAATGCACGCCTTTCGACTGATTTCATTGGATTTTTCAGAGCGCCTGGACTGGCCCGGTTCTGGCAAGGGACGGCGTGGGGATGCCACCCCGCCGTAGGATAGCCATGTCTCGTTCATTCTTTGCCTCCGTTCTGGGCCTCGCTCTGGCCGCTTTCGCGTTGGTCTCCAGCCCCGCCGACGCCAAGTCGCGCATCAAGGACATCGTCGCCTTCGAGGGCGTGCGCGACAACCAGCTGGTCGGCTACGGCATCGTGGTGGGCCTGAACGGTTCGGGCGACAGCCTGCGCAACGCGCCGATGACCAAGCAGAGCCTGGAGGCCATGCTCGAGCGCCAGGGCGTCAATGTCCGCGACGGCAACCTCAACACCAAGAACACCGCCGCCGTCATGGTCACGGCGAACTTGCCGGCCTTCGCCGCCACGGGCGCGCGGATGGACGTCACGGTCTCGACCCTGGGCGACGCCAAGAGCCTGCTGGGCGGCACCCTGCTGGTCACGTCGCTACAGGGCGCCGACGGCCAGACCTATGCGGTGGCGCAAGGCTCGGTGCAGACCGGTTCGGTCTCGGCCGGCGGCGCCTCGGGCAGCTCGGTCACCAAGGGCGTGCCGACCGCGGGCCGGATCGCCGCCGGCGGCATCATCGAAAAGGAAACCGGCTTCCAGATGGTGAACATGGACATCCTGCGCATGACCCTGCGCAATCCGGACTTCACCACCTCGCGCCGCATCGCCGACGCCATCAACGGCCGCTTCCCCGGCTGCGCCCAGGCCCAGAACCCGACGATCGTCGCGGTCCGCCCGCCGGCCGGCATGGACATGATCAGCTTCGTCACCAGCATCGAGAACCTGGAAGTCGAGCCCGACGCTCCGGCCAAGGTGATCATCGACGAAGTGGCCGGCGTCATCGTCATGGGCGACGACGTCCGCATCAGCCAGGTGGCGATCGCCCAGGGCAACCTGACCATCTCGGTCCAGGAGACCCCGGCCGTCAGCCAGCCGGCCCCGTTCAGCCAGGGCCGCACCACCGTGGTCCCGCAATCGACCGTCAGCGTCAACGAGGAGACCGGCAAGCAGCTTCTGACCCTGGGCGGCGGCGCTTCGCTGAAGAGCCTGGTCGGCGGCCTCAACGCCCTGGGCGTCACCCCGCGCGACATGATCTCGATCCTACAGGCCATCAAGGCCTCGGGCGCCCTGCAAGCCGAAATCGAGGTGATGTGATGAGCCTTCTCGCCGCCGCCATCGCCGCCCCGACCGTGATCGACACGGTCGGCAAGACGGCCGCCTCGACCGCCGAGCTGCTGCGTCGCGGCAAGATCAAGGAGACGGCCCAGAAGTTCGAGGCCTCGTTCCTGTCGGTGATGATGCAGTCGATGACCGCCGGCATGAAGACGCCGGAGATCGGCGGCGGCGGGGCCGGCGAGGACATGTTCAAGTCCCTTCTGGCCGAGGAGATGGCCAAGCAGGTCGTCAAGGCCGGCGGCGTCGGCGTCGCGGCCTCGGTGCAGAAGGAAATGCTGAAGATGCAAGGTTTGACGGAGTAACCCCATGGCCCTGAACGCCACAGATTGCGACGACCGCGTCGAACAGCTGATCATCCTGACCGAGCGCCTCACCGACCTGATCGCCCGGCAGTCGGCCGCCTTCGAGGCCCGCCGCCCGCACGAGGCTGCGCGGTATGTCGACGAGGTGGCCAAGCTGGCCAACCTCTATCGCCACGAGTCGACCCGGGTGCGGGGCAATGTCGCCCTGGTGTCGGGCGCGTCGTTGCAGCGCCGCCAGCGCCTGGTGCGCGCCACCGAGGGCTTCGACGCCGTGCTCGCCCGCCAGGGCCGCGCGGTCACCGCCGCCAAGACCGTCACCGAGGGCCTGGTCCGCGCCATCGCCCAGGAAGTCGCCGAACAACGCCCCACGGCCTCGGGCTACGGCCCCGGCGCCCAAGGCGCGGCCCACCGTCAGAACGGCACGGCGATCACGCTGAACCAGCGGGCTTAGGATTTGCGAGGCGGAGGGACGCCCCCTCCGTCACGCCGCTTCGCGACACGCCACCTCCCCCGTTTCACGGGTGAGGAGAAAAGACGCCGCATCCTCCTCACCCGCAATGCGGGGGAGGTGTCGCGATGCGAATACGCATCGTGACGGAGGGGGCGTCAGGCCTCGCCCGGAACCGCCATCGCCTTCACCACCCTCTTCCGGCGCTTCGGGTTCCCCACCGGGTTGCCCCAGAAGGTCACCACCGCCAGCGTGCCCAGCAGGGTCAGGGTGACGCCCGAGACCGTCATCACCAGCCGGTACGGCAGGCCGCCGACCTTGGCCGCGTGCAGCGGGTAGTCGAGATTGGCGATCCGCGAGCCCAGCGGCAGGGCCTGCCCGTCGCGGTTGGCGACCATCCTGCCGGTCGCCGGATCGAACCAGGCCATGGTGCGGCCGTTGGGCAGCCACTCGGCCTGCTGGCGCAGACGCACCGAGATCAGGCCGCCCGGCTTGGCCGGCAGGCTGATCAACCGCACCTCGGCGCCGGGATAGCGGGCCTGGGCCTGGGCGACCAGGGCCGTCCAGTCCAGGTCCTTGGCCAGCTTGCCCCCCTTGATCGTCGGCGGGGCCGAGGCGGCCTTCATCACAGCCGCCGACGAGAACGGCGCGCGGATCGCGTCGGAGAACCACTTCAGGTTCATCGCCGCCCCGGTGGTCAGCGACAGGATCAGCAGCGGGGCCACCAGCACGCCGAGGTCGCGGTGGTGATGGATGATGGCCGCCCGCTTCATCATCCTGGGCCAGAGCCGGACATGAAACATCCGCCGGGTCGGCCACCACAGCCACAGGCCCGTGCCGACGAAGCCCAACCCCGCCAGGCCGGCGATCCCACCGACGATCTCGCCCGTGTCGCCGTTGAACAGGTGGTGGTGCAGGTCGAACAGCCAGGCCTCGGGCCGCGCCCAGTTCGACGTCCAGCTCTGGACGATCGCCCCGTCCTGGTCGGCATAGGCCGCGTGCTCGTCCTTGTAGGTCAGCTTGTGCAGACCCAGTCGCCGGGAGGCCAACAGGAGCGAGCGCGGACGGTCTTCCGCGCCGAAGATCCGCGTCGCGGCCGCGCCCAGGCTCGCGGCGTCCTGGCGCTGGACGTCGGCGGCGTGCGGCACGGTGGCGCGCAGGAAGGCGTCCTCGTGCAGCAGCAGCGTGCCGGTCAGGCCAAGCACCGCCAGCAGCAGGCCGATCAGCCCGCCCGTCCAGCGGTGAATGAACCGGACGACCTTCATCAGAAGCGGGTTTCCCAGCCGAGCGTGGCCGTCCGTCCGCGACCGGCGAAATAGCGATCGACCGCCGGCGCCGTCGTGTCCGAGTGGTACGAGATGTACTGCTCGTCGAACAGGTTCTGCACCCCCAGCGACAGCGCGCCGACGGGCAGCCTATAGCGCACGAAGGCGTCGGCCAGGGTGTAGCCGCCGAAGTTGTCCTTCACGAGCGCGTTTTGCATGTCGCGCTTCAGGTACGACTGGATCTGGAACCGCAGGCCCCAGGTGTCGCCCTGATAGTCGGCGGCCAGGTTCAGCCGGTCGGGCGAGATGTTGGCGCCGTCCAGGTCGGTATCGACCTTGTTGTCCTTGTCGGTGTCGGTCTGGCCGCGGAGGCGGGCGTAGCCGGCCGAGACGACCAGGCCCGGCAACGGCGTGCGGGCCTTCACATTGGCTTCCAGGCCCTCGATCTCGATCCGCTGACGCTGGACATCGAAGATGCCGCCGGTGTTCCTGACCAGCAGTTGGCCCAGCTTCGAGGCCGACCAGAAGTAGCTGATGCTGGCGTCGAACGGCCCACGCTTCAGCTCGGCGCCGATCTCGCGGTTGTTGGACACGATCGGCTCGATGTTCAGGTAGGTGTCGACGTCGACATTGTTGATATTGATGGCCCGCAGGATCCGGCCGACGTCGGGCACGGTATAGCCCTCGGCATAGCTGGCGTAGACGCGCAGCCCCTTGGCCGGCTCGACCACGACGCCGCCGTTGGCCAGGGTCGCCTGGAACTCGGGATTGCCGCCGGCCACCTTGCGCGAGCCGTAGGAGGCCAGGGTGGTGAAGTCGTCGACCTTCAGTTCGACGTTCTCGAAGCGCGCGCCGCCGGCGAAGTGCACCCTGTCGTCGAACAGCGACAGGTTGCCCTGCAGGAACGGCGCGACGCTTTCGAACTCGGTCGGCGGCACCCAGGCGCGGCCGGTCTCGATCAGCACTTGCTCGGTGCGGTCGTTGATCGCGTCCAGGCCCGCCGTGCCGGTCAGGCCTTCGATACCCGGAATGGCCCGCTCGTAGCTGACCCGCGCGCCCAGCTTGCGCGAGCGGTTGGACGACTGGTCGAACAGCGTGCCCGACGGGGCGATGCTGGCGTCCTGGAACGTGGCGCTGACGTCGCCGCCGAAGGTGTCGCGCGTGCGATTGAAGAACAGTTGAGCGATCAGGTTGCCGCCCACCAGGTCGCTGTTGACCAGCGAGGCCGACACGGTCTCGACGCGGTTGGCCGCCGGCTTGCCCGGCTGGACGCCGCGGAAGCTGGTGGTCGGGATTTGCAGAACGCGGTCGCCGTTGGTCGGCGGGTTCGGCCGAGCGGTCGTGATGACGGTGGTGACGTAGTCGCCGTCGCCCTTCAGTTCGAAGCGGTTGGCCACCAGGTCCAATCGGGTGTTGTCGCCCAGTTGCCAGCCCAGCCGGGTGAAGAACGACAGGGCCTTGGAGTCCTGGACGTCGCCCTGGGCGCCATCCAGGCCCAGGCGACGGCCGTCGCCGTCATAGAACGCGCCGCGCGCCTCGTAGGCGACCCCGACGGTGGCGTCGAACGGGCCGCCGCGCCAGGCGACCAGGCCCGCCAGCTTGCCACCGACGCTGTCGCCCAGATCGTTGCCCGTCGTCACCTGGGTCAGGACCTTGCCGCTGACGCCGTCCCGTTGCGGCGGGCCGACGGTGACCTGGTTGACCACGCCGCCGGTGGCGCCGATGCCCTGCAGGGCGTTGGAGCCGTAGATCACCTCGACCCGGTCGATGAAGAACGCGTCGATCGTGTAGCCGTCCCGCGAGCCGTCGCGGATCGGGGTGGACTGCGGGATGCCGTTGATCGCGTACAGCGGCGAGCGGCCGCGCAGGGTCTCGCCGGCGCCCGACAGCTTCTGGCGGGTGGGCGAGAACGACGGCGACAGCGTCGAGACGGCGTCGACGATCGAGCCGCCGATGGCGACCTGCTGCGACAGGGCCTCGGAGTCGATCACGTCGACGGTCAGCGGCAGGGCGCTGGCCGGCAGGATGGTGCGGGTGGCGGTGACCACCAACTGATCGACGTCGGTGACCTCCTCGGCGTGGGTCGCGGTCGCGGCGCTGAGGGCCAGCAGGCTGAGACCGGCCAGGGCCGAAGCGCGACGGCCAAGGCCGTGGGTTGAGATGGTCCGCATGCTGGTCGACGCCCCGACAGTTCGAAAGATGGCGCCGTATAGCTGCTGTTGAGAGTGATTTGCAATAAACCGTAACGTGTAGGCTATGCGGACGAGAGTTCGATCCGTCGCTCCACCCCCACCGCGTCGAGGAAATCCGCGTCATGGCTGGCGATCAGCAGGGCGCCGTCATAGCCGGCCAGGGCGCTTTCCATCGCCTCGACGGAATCAAGGTCCAGGTGGTTGGTCGGCTCGTCCAGGATCAGCAGTTGAGGCGGATCGGCCGCCATCAGCACGCAGGCCAGGGCCGCGCGCAGCCGCTCGCCGCCGCTCAGCGTGGCCACCGTCTGATGGGCGGCGGTGTTGCGGAACAGGAATCGCGCCAGGGCGGCGTGGGCCTCGTTGACGCCGGCCGCGGGGTTCAGCCGGCGGAAGTTTTCCAGGATGGTCTGGGCCTCGTCCAGCACCGCGGCCCGTTGATCCAGCAGGGCGGCGACGACGCCGCATGTCACCGTTCCCGCCGTCGGGGCCAGCCCGCCGGTCGCCAGCCGGATCAGGGTCGATTTGCCCGCCCCGTTGCCGCCGACCAGCGCCGCCCGTTCGGGCCCGGACAGACGGAAGCTCAGATCCGACAGCACCGGCGGTCCGCCCGGATAGGCGAAGCCGACAGCGTCGAAGTCGAGGACGGTCCGCCCGGCGGGCAGGCCGCAGGACGGCAGGTCGAACGCCAGGCGGCTCAGGCGCTCGACCCGGGCGTCGGCGGCCTCGAGGGCCTGGGCGGCGTCCTGGGCGGCGCGGTCGGCCAGCCGCCCCTCGCGGGCGCCGCTGTTCTCGGCCCGCTGCGCCTGGGCGCCCAGCAGGATCTTCGGCTCGCTGCCCTTGGCGGCGAACCTGCGGCCGGCGGC
>Ga0209276_101098_pt1 | contig 21894 bp, 19 predicted proteins | sample DewCreD2012metaG_3_FD_185473 | JGI IMG/M metagenome (GOLD analysis project Ga0209276, IMG submission 185473) | Hot spring sediment bacterial and archeal communities from British Columbia, Canada, to study Microbial Dark Matter (Phase II) - Dewar... ...
GGGAGAGCTTGTTGATGGTCTCCACCATGTGGACGGGGATGCGGATGGTGCGGGCCTGGTCGGCGATGGCCCGGTTGATGGCCTGGCGGATCCACCAGGTGGCGTAGGTGGAGAACTTGAAGCGCCGTTTGTACTCGAACTTCTCCACGGCCCGGATAAGGCCCTGGTTGCCCTCCTGGATCAGATCCAGGAAGGAGAGCCCGCGGCCCGTGTACTTCTTGGCGATGGACACCACCAGCCTCAGGTTGGCCTCTATGAGGTGCTGCCTGGCGGCTTCCCCCTCGCGGGCGATGTGCAGGTAGCGCTTAAGCTCCTTGGGAAGGCTTTTCAGCTGGGCATCCACCTCGTCCACCGTTTTGGGATCCAGCTTTTCCCTGAGGCCAGGGATCTGGCTAATGCGGGCCGTGCCCAAGATCTTGGCCCGCACCACCTCCCGGATCAGGTCCTGGTCCAGCCCTGTGGCCTCGGAGAGCTTTTTGATGGCCTCCATTCCCTCCTCCACCTTCCTGGCCAGCTCGATCTCCTCCTCCAGGGTGAGGAGGGGGACCTGCCCGATCTCGTGCAGGTACTGGCGCACGGGATCGGAGGTGGAGACCTTGGGCAGGGCAAGCTCCTCCTCTTCCTCGAAGAACTCCTCACCCAGGTAGTCCGGGGAGGGGCCTTCCTCGGGAAGGAGGAGGTCATCGGCTTCCAGGTAGCCCTCGTCCGCTATGGGATCCAGGGGCTCGTCCAGGAAGATCTCGGGGGCGAGGTCGGGCTCCTCCACCTCGAGGGGGAGTTCCTCCGAAGCCTCCTCCAGGTAGCTCCCTTGAAGGGGATCCTTGGCCCCAGGCGCCATTTCCTCCTCGGGAGGGATTTCCTCTTTTACCTCCAGGGGGGCCGGTGGCGCCTTCTTCCGGTTTTTCGAGGCGGCTCCTCCAGAGCCGGCTTTGGCCGAGGAGGCCTTAGGGGATTTCTCCATGGCGTTTAGGGGTTCTTGGGTTTGAACGGCCATCCTTTCCTCTTCCCCAGCGGTAACCGGTTTCGCCTTGTTCTTGGTCTTCTTCAACGTGGACCTCCCTCCTTGGGGTTTCTATCCCCGGTTGGCCTTCTCAGCGAAGAGCACCTTGTACTCCCTCACCAGAAGCGTCCTAAAAGCGCCAAAGCGCTCTTCCAGTAGGGGCTCGTACTTGAGAAAGGGGTTTGCCACCAAGAAAAACCCACCACCCGGCTTCAGCCGGGCTGCCGCCGCTTCCACGAAGGCTTGGGCCACATCCAGGATAACCGCTCCCCCCACATGGAAGGGAGGATTCGTAACTATGATGTCAAATACTTCCCGGTCTGTCAAGCCAGGAACTTTGTGCCCGACTGATCTAGAGCTCCATTCCTCACCACCTTCGGCCAGGGCATCGTCCACGTCGGAGTGAAGTACCCGGGCGGCAAGGTGGTTTTCCTTTAGACTCCTTTCCAGGGAGAGGACCGAGACCAGGTCATCCTCGAGGGCGGTCACCTCTCCCCCCAGGCGGGCCAGGGGCAGGGTGAGGGCTCCGTAGCCTGCCCCCAGGTCCAGGATGCGCTTGCCGCGGACACCTTCTCGGCCCACCTCCCCCACCAGGCCTTCCAAGAGGAGCACCGAGGCCTTGTCCACCTTCCCCGCGGAAAAGACTCCTGGCAGGTGAAGGAAGGTGAAGGCCTCCCCCAAAAGCCTTGCCTGGAACCGGTGCCAGAGGGAGGGTAGGGGTGGGGCTTCCCGTTCCTTTTCCAGAAGGGCCACCCGCACCGGCCCTTGCCGCTTGAGGACCACGCCGTAGCCCAGAAGGGCCTGGGCCTCCTTAAAGTAGCGCTCAAAGCCTCTGTTCTTGTCCCCGGCCAGGTAGACCCGGCCCCCCATCCTCAAGGCCCGGGCGGCGGCCGCCAAAGTGGCCTGCACATAGGCGGTGCCCCGGCCTGCGGGCAGGGCCAGGACCACCAGGTCGTAGGCGTTTTCCTCCGCTTCCCAAGGAGGGGCCAGGCGGGCCTTTAGGCCGCTGGCCTGGAGGCAACGGAAGGCGGCCCTCGAGGTTTCCAGCCTTTCCACCTCCATCCTGCCCTCCAGGGGCAGGCTTGCCAGGCCCACCCCGGGGTTCAGGTCCAAGGCCCTTTGGCCGAAGGGGATCACGGCGGCTTGGAGGGCCTCGTAAACCGGGTCCCGGTATCCCCGGGCTCCCGGCTTTACGTAGAGCACCCCCCCGGGCCGGGGTAGGGGAGTAAGGCGGTGGTATTCCGCTAGGGTCATGCCCACACGCCAAGGATACGGGGCTTGGGGCGAAGGGGCAAATGTGATAACATTCCTTTTCAAGCCGCCCCTTGGGCGGGAAGGAGGCAAGCGTGGCCCTGGTCGTGCAAAAGTATGGCGGTACCTCTGTGGGCGACCTGGAGCGCATCCACAAGGTGGCCCAGCGCATCGCCCACTACCGGGAGAAGGGGCATAGGCTGGCGGTGGTGGTTTCGGCCATGGGCCACACCACCGACGAGCTCATCGCTTTGGCCAAGCGGGTGAACCCGAGACCTCCCTTCCGGGAGCTGGACCTCCTCACCACCACCGGGGAGCAGGTTTCCGTGGCCCTTCTTTCCATGCAACTCTGGGCCATGGGCATCCCAGCCAGGGGCTTTGTGCAGCACCAGATCGGCATCGTCACGGATGGCCGCTATGGCGATGCCCGGATCCTCGAGGTGAACCCGAGCCGCATTCAAGAGGCCCTGGACCAGGGATATGTGGCGGTGATCGCCGGTTTCATGGGCACCACCCGGGAGGGGGAGATCACCACCTTGGGCCGGGGGGGGTCGGACACCACCGCCGTGGCCATCGCCGCTGCCTTGGGGGCCAAGGAGTGCGAGATCTACACGGACACGGAAGGGGTTTACACCACGGATCCCCACCTGATTCCCGAGGCCCGAAAGCTTGAGGTAATCGGCTACGACCAGATGCTGGAGATGGCCGCCCTAGGGGCCAAGGTCCTCCACCCCCGGGCGGTGTACTATGCCAAGCGTTACGGGGTGGTGCTCCATGTGCGCTCCAGCTTTTCCTATAACCCTGGTACCCTGGTGAAGGAGGTCGACATGGAAATGGGTAAGGTGGTAACGGGTGCGGCCTTGGATCTGGACCACGCCCAGATCGGGCTCATCGGTATCCCCGACCAACCGGGGATCGCCGCCAAGGTCTTCCAGGCCCTGGCCGAGCGGGGCATCGCCGTGGACATGATCATCCAGGGGGTACCCGGTCACGATCCTTCCCGGCAGCAGATGGCCTTCACCGTGAAGAAGGACTTCGCCCAGGAGGCCCTCGAGGCGCTGGAGCCCGTTTTGGCCGAGATTGGGGGAGAGGCCCTTCTCCGCCCCGACATCGCCAAGGTATCCATCGTGGGGGTGGGCCTGGCCTCGGCCCCGGAGGTCCCCGCCAAGATGTTCCAGGCGGTGGCCTCCACCGGGGCCAACATCGAGATGATCGCCACCAGCGAGGTGCGCATCTCCGTCATCATCCCCGCCCAGTACGCGGAGGCCGCCTTAAGGGCGGTGCACCAGGCCTTTGAGCTGGATAAACCCTGATGGAAAGGCTCTTCCTGTCGTGGGAGGAGCTCCTTCGCCTGGTGCGCCGTTTGGCCGGGAGGCTCCGGGAGGAGGAGTTCGACCTCATCCTGGGCATCGCCCGGGGTGGGCTCATCCCCACCGCCCTTTTGGCCCAGGCCCTGGGCGCGCGGGACATCCTCACGGCGGCGGTGATGTTCTACGAGGGGGAGGAAACCCTTCCCGAGCCCGTCTTCTTGCAGTTCCCCCCGGACCCCCTGCTTTTCGGCAAGCGGGTTTTGGTGGTGGATGACGTGTGGGATTCAGGGCGGACGGCCTGGGCGGTGAAGGCCCGGGTGCGTCAGGCGGGAGGGTTTCCCCTGGTGGCCACCTTGCACTTCAAGCCCGGCCGAAACCAGGTTCCGGACGAACCCGACGTGTACGCCGAGGCCACGGAGGCCTGGGTGGTCTACCCCTGGGCTCCGGAGGTTTGGCTAAAAACCTAACTCCGCCCTGGCCTTTGGCCAGGGCGGAGGCCCCGCCAAGCCCTAGATAAGCCCTAGGGCCTTTACCTGTTCCATCTCGTCCAGAAGCTCCTTTGCGGTGATCTCCATCCGCTTCCTGGCGAACTCGTTGATCTCCAGGCCCTGGACGATCTCGTATTTCCCGTCCTTGGCGGTGACGGGAAAGGAGTAGACGATGCCCTCAGGAACCCCGTAGGAACCATCCGAAGGAATCGCCATGGAAACCCAGTCCCCCTCGGGCGTGCCCAGGGCCCAGTCGCGGATGTGCTCGATGGCGGCGTTGGCGGCGCTGGCGGCGCTGGAGGCTCCCCGGGCCTGGATGATGGCTGCTCCCCTTTGGGCCACGGTGGGGATGAACTCCTTCTCGTACCACTCCATGTCCACCAGCTCTAAAGCGGGTTTCCCGTCCACCTCCGCATGGAAGAGATCGGGGAACATGGTGGAGGAGTGGTTGCCCCACACGGCTATGCGGCGGATCCGGTCCACGGGGACCCCCGTCTTCTTGGAGAGCTGGGCCTTGGCTCGGTTGTGGTCCAGCCGGGTCATGGCGGTGAAGTTTTTGGGGTCAAGGCCCTCCGCGTTTTTGTAGGCGATGAGGGCGTTGGTGTTGGCGGGATTGCCCACCACCAGGACCTTGACGTCCCGCTTGGCCACCTCGGCCAGGGCCCGGCCCTGCTCGGTGAAGATCTTGCCGTTTATTTCCAGGAGGTCGCGGCGCTCCATGCCCGCCTTCCTGGGGGCTGCCCCCACCAGAAGGGCGTAGTCGGCGTCCTTAAAGGCCACCTTGGGGTCATCCGTGGCCACGATCCCCGCCAAAAGGGGGAAGGCGCAGTCCTCGAGCTCCATGATGACGCCTTCCAGGGTTCTCATGGCCTGGGGAATCTCCAGAAGCTGGAGGATCACGGGCTGGTCCTTTCCCAGCATTTCGCCTGCGGCGATGCGGAAAAGAAGACTGTAACCGATCTGGCCTGCGGCGCCGGTGACCGCCACGCGAACGGGGCTTTTCATCCTTTACCTCCTTGGGCCTACGCCCGCAAGGATTTTACCCTAAAGCCTTCGGTAGATGCGCCGTTCTGCCTCTATGGCCTGGTCCAGTTCCTGTATTTCCCGCAATAAATCCAGACTAGGGTTACGGTTTAGCTCCTCCTTCAGTTTGGCCCGGCGCTCCAGGTAGTAGGCCTCCCGCAGGCGGGCCAGGGTTTTCTCCAGGATCTCGGGGAACCTGGGCTCGTCCACGGAGGGAACCAGCATCAGCCTCTCCAGGAGGATGCCCCCCGCCTCCTTGCGGCTTAGCACCTGGCGCAGGTAATCCCGGCGGGGTTCGCGGCTGGCCAGCTCTAAGAACTCGGAGAGCAAGGAGCCTTCCGGGGGCCAGACGTGAAGGGCCGTGTGGTGCACCCACTCGGCGAAGCGTTCCTCCGGCAGGGAGAGGAGGAGGGCCATCACGTCCAGCTCCAGAAGGAGGACCCGGTTTTTGGGCTCGGCCTTGGGGGGTTGGGGGGGTGGACGCCGGCCCCGCTTGAGGCTGGCCAGGTAATCCTCCAGCTGGCGCAGGGAAAGGCCCAACCGCTCCACCACCAGGGCCTTAAGGCGGTCGGCTACCGGGTCGAAGGGCTCAGGGGAGAGCATCCTGGGGGTGAGGGTTTCCAGGACCTTCCGTTTGTGCTCGGGGCGGGTTAGGTCCAGGCCCCGGGTGGCCTCCTGGAAGCGGAACTCCACCTCGGGAAGGGCTTCCTCTAAGGCTTTCTGGAATAGGGCCGGGCCCTCGGGGAGGAGGAGGAGCTCCCCGGGGTCTTTGCTGGGCAGGCGCACCGCATAGAAGAGGAACTTCCGGGCCAAGGAGAGGTCCAGGCTTTGCAGGGTGGCCCTTTGTCCAGCCTCGTCGGCATCAAAGGCCAAGTAGACCTCCCGCACCTCCTGCATCTCGAGAAGGCGGGCTTGCTCCTCGGAAAGCCCGGAGCCCAAGACCGCCACCGCCTCGGCGAAGCCCATCTGGTGCAGGGCGATGGCGTCAAAAAGCCCCTCCACCACGATGGCCCGTCCCTGGCGCAGCTTGGCCTTGGCCTCAGGGTAGGCGAAGAGCACCTCCCGCTTGCGGAAGAGGGGGGTTTCCGGGGAGTTCAGGTACTTGGGGGTTTCCTCCCCCAGGGCTCTTCCCGTGAAGGCCACGATCCGCCCCAGGTGGTCCTTGATGGGAAAGGTGATGCGATTCCTGAAGCGGTCATAGAAGCGCCCGTCCTTTTCCGCCAGAACCCCCGCTTTAAGGCCTTCCTCCGGGCTGATGCCGTGCCGGCTCAAGTGGGTGAGGAGGCCGTCCCCCTTGGCCGGGGCGTAGCCCAGGCCGAAGCGGGCGATGCTCTCCGGGGAAAGCCCCCGCCTTTGCAGGTAATCCTGGGCCTCGGGGGAAGCCTTGAGCCCCTCCAGGAAGTACTCCTGGGAGAGCTTGAGGACATCCAAAAGCTCCCGGCGCCTGGCGGGGGCACTTGCCTTTGGAATCTCCACCCCCGCCTCCTCCGCCAGGCGCTCCAGGGCTCCCATGAAGTCCAGGCCCTCTATCCTTTCCACAAAGGCGAAGAGGTCGCCTCCCGCTTTGCACCCGAAGCAATGGAAAAGCCCCTTCTCCTCGTCCACGTAAAAGGAGGGGGTCTTCTCCTGGTGGAAAGGGCAGAGGCCTTTCCAGCGGCCGCGGCCTGCAGGCTTTAGGGCCACGTACCGGGAAACCACCTCCTTTAGGGAGAGGCGGCGCTTGATGGCCTCTACCGCTTGTGCCGCATCCATCCTACCCCCCGCTTACGCCAAAGCCCGCGGACCCACCTTCCCAGGATACCGTACCCGCGGAGGGGGTCTTTCGGCTCGCTCCCTGCCAGAAAGGCCTGCCAGACCTGGGTTAGGGGCACGGAGGGGGTGAAGCTTAGGAGGTGGTCCACCCTTTCCCCTTTCTCCAGGAGGAGCTGGGCCCTGAGGAGCCTCGCCACCTCCAGGTGCACCGCAAACCCCGTGCGGTGAGTCTGGTAGAGGAGGTGCTGGGAGAGGGCTTGGGCTTTCCTGGGGGCCTTGGGCCACAGGTAGAGGGCCAAGGAGGTGAGGGCGAGATGGTAGACGTAAGGGTTGGAAAGCCGGCGCGCCTCCCGCAGGGCCTCCTTGAGAAGGGGGGTGGGATCCAGGTTCCTCTGCCAGCGGTGGTGGGCCAGGGTCAGGATGCCGAGGCCCTTGCCGTCGGGGTGTTTGAGGGCTTCCTGGAAGAGGTCCTCCCGGAAGCGCCCCTTTAGGGTCCAGGCGGAAAGAAGGGCAGCTGCGAGCCAGGGATGTGGGGCTTCCCGGTAGGCCCGCTCCCCTTCTTCCAAGGCCTGCCCGAGGCGGCCGGTTTCCAGGAGAAGGCGGAGGCGGGTGGCGTGGTAGCGGGTCTTGGCCTCCAGGTCCGCCTCCCGGTAGGCGGGCGGGGGATGGGGTTCTCCCGGGAGGAGGGATTCCGCCTCCGGGTAGCGGCCCAGGTCCATGAGAAGGCCCGCCCTCAGGCTTTGCCCGTGAAGCCTCAAGGAGGCGGGCACCAGGGGATGGAACTCGCTGAGGACCTCGAGGGCCTGCCGGGGCTGGAAGGCCCGCCACAAGGCCCCCGCCACCTGGAGGCGGGCCTGGGCTTCCTCCAGGGGGTAGGGCTTGAGGCCCGGGAGCAGGGGGAGGAGGGCGAGGGGGTTTTGGGCCTGCCGGAAGGCTTGCAGGATGGGGTCTTGGGACCTTGGGCCCCCAGGGGCTTCCTCGGCCAAGCCCAAGGAGGCTTGGGCGTCCTGGAGCTCCTTTTCAAGGGCTTCCCGCCAGGGTGGGGGGGCAACCTCGAGGGCCTTTTGGTAGAGGGGTACGGCCCGTTCCGGCTGGCCTTGCCGCCAGGCTTCCTGGGCGAGAAGCCGGAAGGCCTGGGCGGCTTCCCGCTCCTGCATGGCCTCTCTTAGGTGAAGGGCCATGGGCCAGAAGGCCCCTTTTTCCCGGTAAAACCGGGCAGCCGCCCGGTGCCAGGCCTTGGCCTGCTCCTCAGGCACCAGGGCTCGGGCTGCCTGGACCACCTCGGGCAGGGGCCTACCCCCTTGCGTGAGGCCCTCCTCCTCCAGGCGCTTGGCGGAGAAGGTACCCGCCAGCTCCCCTAGGAGTTCCCTAAGGTGCTCCTCGCGCCGTTCCTCCCCGGGGAGGCTGGCCAGGGCTTTCTCCATGACCCCCAGGATCAGAAGGGCCTGCCGTTCCGCCGGGGGAAGGGCGTCCAAGGCGGGTTGCAGGGCGAGGAGAGGGGGTGCCTTCAAACCCCTGGCCTCCAGGGTGGGGGAGAAGAGGGGCTTTCGGCTTTCCACCAGGAGCATGAGGTGGGGGAAGGAATGCTTCAGGAGTTCCCGCAGGGTGCGGTCGGGGGCGTGGAGGTTTTTGGCCACCAGGAGCAGGGGATAGGGCAGGCGGTGGAGGGTTTCTTTCCAGGCTTCCAGGATGGCCTTCTCCAGGGTATCCCGGTCCCAGGAGGGGCGGGCCTCGAGGCCCAGGCTGTACCGAAGGGCCAGGGAAAGTTCCGAGGAAAGCTCCGCCAGGCTCAAAAGGGCCTCCACCCGGCCAAAGGCTCGCTCCACCGCCAGGCGCAGGGTGGTGCGCAAGGGGGTTTCCGGCCCCATGCGCTCCAGGACCACCGCGGGGTAAGGAGGGTTTTCCAGAAACTTCTCCAGTAGAAGGCTCTTTCCGCTTCCCGGTGGGCCCACCAGGTTTAGGCGGGCAGGGGGGTAACGAAAGGTTTCCCGGAGAAGGCGAAGGAGGGCCTGGCCTTCCGGGTCGAGCTCCAGCCGGACCGTCTTCACCCGGAAAACCTCCACCGCCCCCAGGCCCTTGGCCTCGCGAAGGCCCAGCCCCTCCGCCTCCACCCCCGGGGCCAGGGCCAGGGTTTGGGGTTCGGTGAGCACCTCCCCGGGGGAGGCCAGCTTGCTGAGCCTTTCGGCCAGGACCACGGCAGGGCCCACCGCGGTGGGCTCTCCCGCCTGGCCGTTTCCCAGGGGAGCCCAGAGCACCTCCCCGCTGGCCACCCCTGCCCGGGCGGGTAAGCGGGAGGTGCGCACCATCTCCAAGGCCGCCTCCAAAGCCCGCCAGGGTTCCTTTCCTCGAGCCCTTGGGGCTCCGAAGAGGACCAGGACCCCATCCCCCAGGAAGCGGTGGACGAACCCCCCTTTGGCCCGGGCTACCCGGGCGGCTTCCTCCAGGGCTTCCTGCAGGTGGTGGTAGGCAGCTTGAAGGCCGGCCTGGAAGTGCTGGCTGGAGTCCACCAGGTCGTAGAAGAGGACGCTCACGTAGCGCTTCTCCTCGGGCAGAAGAGCCCCCAGGGCCCGGCCGCAGGCCATACAAAAACGAGCCTCAGGGGGGTTTCTCTGCCCGCACTCGCAGCGCATCTCACTCCCGGAAGAGCATCAAGGGGGGCCAGAGGAGGACCTCCGCCTCCTCGGGCAAGGGAACTTCCGCATAGACCACCACGGGCACGGGGGCCTGGAGCAGGTAAAACCCTTCCCCCAAAGGGGTGGTTCTGCCTCCTAAGCGGTAGCTGGCCCCTTCCCGCTCCAGAAAGGCCGCTCCCTCCAGGGGCTTAGCCTGGCGCACCACCCCGTGTAACAGCACGGGTACCACCCCTGTGGGCGCCGGGGGGGCTCCGCGGTCAAAGGCGTAGACGATCTGGCCCTGGACCATGGCTTCCAGCACGGGGCTTCCCCAAGGCTCCGGGAAGAGGTAGGCTTCCACGGCGTAGGCCCGGAAGCGGGCGAAGAAGGTTTCGGGGCTTTCCTCAATAGCGTGGCCTTTCGGTTGGCCCAGGGAATGCGGCACCGGAGTCGGAGGGTCCTTGGGAACCATGGGAAGAGTTTAATGCAGCGTCCTTTGGGGAAGGGAGAGGGTGAGGTTTGCCGCCAGGATAAGGGCCGCCCCTTTATCCAGGTACTGGTTGCCGTTCCCGCATTTAGGGGAGAGGACGCAACGGGGGCAACCTTCCTCGCAGGGGCAACCCTTGAGGAGTTCTAGGGCGGACCGGACCCACTCAGGGAAGCGACGGGCTGCCTGCCGGACGTAGCCCACACCCCCCGGGTAGCCGTCGTAGATGAAGATGGTGGGGCCGCTTCCCGAGGGCAGGGGCCTTGGGTAGAAGGGGTAGGAAAGGCCCCCGATGTCCTGCCTTTCGGCCAGGACGAAGAGGGGCAGGAGGCCAATCATGGCGTGCTCCAGGGCATGGATGCCCCCGGGAATCTGGTGGGGGGGGACCACCAGGGGAGGGTGGAACCAAAGGGCCTCGGTGGGGAAGGAAATCTCGGGAAGGTCCAGGGGGATTTCTTCCAGGACGCTGCCGGTGAAGAAGCGCTTTTTGGCGTAGGCCACCACCCTTTCCCTCAGCACCACCTTGCCCACCCAGACCCCGTGGCCCATGGCCTCCCCCGAGAGAACCTCCAGATCGGTTTCCACCCGGGGCTCGGTGTAATAGTCCTCGAGGGCCGGAAGAAGCCAGATCTCGCGCTTTCCGTGGTCGATGTTCCGCACCAGGTAGCTCTCCCCCCCGTGCAGGTAGACCGCCCCGGGGTGGGCCTCCCAGTAGGCCTGGCGCTCGTCCAAGTAGCCCAGGACCTCCCCCTCCGGCCCCCGCAGGGTGAAGGTGGCCCCCAGGCCCCGGAGGCTTAGGTCCCGGTGGGGGCGGCGCTTCGGGGTGTAGTAGCGGCCGTCCTTTTCCTTGAGCTCGGCCAGGGCCTCCGGGCAGAGCACCTCCTCCCGCGAAAGGGGTTTTTCCCAGGCGGCGGCATGCAGGTGCAAGGGGCAGAGGACAGGGTTTTTGGGGTCGGCCACCGCCGCCTCCGGGGGGGTCTTCAGGAGAAGCTCGGGCCGATGAAGGAAGTACTCGTCCAAGGGATCCTCCCTGGGGATGTAGACCACCAGGGCCCTTCGCCTTCCCCTGCCTGCCCGGCCTGCCCGTTGCCAGAAGGCGGACACGGAGCCCGGGTAGCCCACCAGGGCCACGGCGTCCAGCTCCCCGATGTCCACCCCCAGCTCCAGGGCGCTGGTGGAGATCAGGACCCGCACCTCCCCGGACTTCAGGGCCTCTTCCAGGCGGCGCCTTTCTTTGGCGGTGTAGCCCGCCCGATACGGGCGCACCCCGGGGTGGGTGGCGTAGCGGGCGATGAGCTCGGCGCTTTTCCTGGCGTTGGTGAAGATGAGCCCCCTTATGCCCCCTTCCGCCCAGGTCCGGGCCAGGTAGGCGGCCTCCAGGAGGGGGCTTCGCCGCCTTTCCCCCTTGGCGTCTAAGGGCTTGGGAAGAAGCACCAGAAGCTCCCGCTCCGAGCGGGCCACCTCCTCCCTTAGCTCCACAAAGGGAAGGCCGGTGAGGCCTTCTGCGTGCTCCTTGGCGTTGCCGATGGTGGCGCTGGCGGCAATCACCTGGGGGTTCGCCCCATAGTGGCGGGCCAGGCGCAATAGGCGGAAGAGGACCAGGGCCACGTGGGTCCCGAAGACCCCCCGGTAGGCGTGAAGCTCGTCCAGGACCAGGTAGCGGAGCCGGGATAGGAAGGAGGCGAACTCCCCGTGCCGGGGTAGAAGGCCAAAGTGGAGCATGTCGGGATTGCTGAGGAGGATGAGGCCCTCTTGCTTGGCCTTCCGCCTTACCTCCCCCCGGGTGTCCCCGTCGTAGGGGTAGATGCCCTTTACCCCCAGGGCCTCCGCCATGGCCTTAAGCCGCCTCAGCTGGTCATGGGCCAGGGCCTTGGTGGGAAAGAGGAGAAGGCTCGTTTCCCCTTCGAGGGCAGCCTTGAGCACCGGCGCCTGGAAGACCAGGCTTTTTCCGGCGGCGGTGGAGTAGGCCATGACCACGTTCTTCCCTTCCTCCACCAGAAGAAGGGCCTCCCTTTGGTGGGCAAAGGGCTTTAGCCCTAAAGCCTCGAGGACCCCGGCGAAGACCCCCTGGTAGGGGACGGTCTTGGGGGGGATCTGGGGAAGCAGGCGGGCGAAGACGATCCGCCCCCGGAACTCCGGGTTGGCCTCCAGCCAGTCCCGGTAGCTTTCCCATCCCCTTAGGGCCTCGGGCAGCACCCTTTCATTATGGCCTTTTCTAAAGTTCCCTGACCCAGACCTCGTGGACCACGGGGTGGCCGTGGTAGGGAGCCCAGAAGGGGCTGGCCCGCTTGGCGTAGAGGCGGAAGCCCAGGCTCTGGTAAAGCTTCCTGGCGGCGGCGTTGGCCCGGGTGGTGGAAAGCTGCACGCCCCTTACCCCTTTTTCTTTGAGACATTCCAGGAATTCGGCCAGCAGGGCCTTGCCGATTCCCCTGCCCTGGGCTTTGGGGTCCACGGCGATGTGCAGGTGGGCGGGGTAAAGCCTCTTCGGGGCCTTGGGGCCCCGGTACAGGAGGAGCCTGAGGAGGTACCGGAGGTGGGGTAAGGGCGGGCCATAGCGGCCGAGGAGGAGTTTCAGGAGGAGGAAGGGCACTCGAGGAAGGAGGTAGAGGGTAAGGGGAAGGACCGAGCAGGCGCCCAGGATGTAGCCCAGGATCTCTCCTTCCTCCTCGGCCACCCTGTTGCAGCACCCCCGCCGCAGGTAGGGGGCCACGAAGAGTTCCCCCCAAAGCTCCCGGCTGGGAAAGACCAAAGGCCCTGCCCGGCCTAGGAGGAGGGTGCCGTGGGAAAGCCGGGTGATGGCGGAGAGGTCCTTTTCCTCGGCGGGGCGGAGGACCATAGGACCACTCTAGCCCGTAAAATGCCCCTCGTGCGCCGCCTGGCCCCCTGGCAGTGGCTTCTCCTCCTTCTGGCCCTCTATCTGCTTCTGGCGGAGGCCCTTAGGCTTTGGCTCGGCCTCCTCTGGGCGGAGCGGGTGGGGCTTGTCCTTGCGGCCCTGGGGGTGTGGGCCTTCGTCAACGGGCGCTTCATCTTCGCCTACTACCACGCCCTCGCCACTTCCTTGCGGGTGCGAAGGCTACCCTTGGCCCCGGGGCCAGGGCCAGGGGAACACCTTTTGGTCCTGGCCCCCCATCCCGATGACGAGGTGCTGGCGGCGGCGGGCCTGATGCGCCGCACCCTGGAGGCAGGGGGGCGGGTGAGCGTGGTCTACCTTACCTCGGGGGATGCCTTTGACCTGGCTGCGGGAAGCCCCCTGCCCTCCAAGGAGGCCATGCGCCGCCTGGCCTTAAGGCGCATGGTGGAGGCTTGGCGGGGCCTCGAGGCCCTGGGACTTCCCCGGGATAGCGCCTATTTCCTCGGTTTCCCCGACCAGGGGCTTTTCGCCCTCTTCACCACCCACTACTACCTGCCCTACGAAAGCCCCTACACGGGGCTTAAGGCGGTGGCCTACCCTGGGTGTTACCGCCTGGGGCTTTCCTATACGGGCAAGGCTTTGGAGGCCACCCTGCTGGAGCTTCTCTCCTCCCTCAAGCCCACCCGCATCCTCCTGCCAAGCCCCCTGGATGCCCACCGGGACCACCAGGCCACGGGCTATTTCGGCATGCAGGCGGCGGCCTCCTTGGGCATGGAGGACAGGCTGGAGTACTACCTCATCCACGGAGGGTACCAATACCCCTTGCCCAAAGGCCTCCATCCCCGGCTTCCCCTGTACCCGCCCCCCCGGGGTAGGGGGCTTCCTTGGCGGCGCTTTCCCCTCACCGAGGAGGAGGTTAGGCTCAAGGAAAAGGCCATCCGGGCCCACCGAAGCCAGATGCGCCTTCTCGGTCGGTTTCTTTTGGCCTTCGTGCGGCAGAACGAACTCTATAGCCCCCTTCCCATCCCCGCCCGGGAGGCCCTAGCCCCGGAGGAGGAGGGGTGGGCCGTCCTCGAGGGGCGGGAGGTCCTCTAGGCTTTCCAGGCCGAACACCTCCAGGAAGCGCTCCGTGGTGCCGTAGAGCTTGGGCCGGCCCGGGGCATCCTTTTCCCCCACCACCCGGATCAGGCCCCGCTCCAGGAGGCTTTCCAGCACGCCCTCCACGCTCTTCCCCCGCATGGCCTCAAGCTCGGCCCGGGCCACGGGCTGGTGGTAGGCGATGAGGGCCAGGACCTCCAGGGCCGCCTTGGAGAGGCGGGGGGGGCTCGGCTTGAGGACCCTTTCCACCGACTCCAGGGCGCTTTCGTGCACCACCAGCCGCCATCCTCCCGCCACCCGTTCCAGGGCTACCCCCAGCTCCCCGTCCCTTAGGTCCGCCTCGAGGGCCTTGAGGGTGCGGAGGAGGGTTTCCTCGGGGTGGCCCAGGGCCTTGAGCTCCTTCAGGGCCACGGGCCTGCCGGCGGCGAAGAGCACCGCAAGAAGCTCCGCCTTCAGGCTAGGCATCCTGGAGGTAGGGCAGAAGGGCCTCCTTGGGGATGGCCCCTTCCCGCAGCACATGGCCCGTGCGCAGGTCCACCACGCTGGAGGCCAAGCCCATGGCCTCCCCCGGGAAGACGTAGTCCACGGCAAAGGCCCGGGCCTCGGCCTCCGTGCGCACCGGGGGCTCGCCGCTCCTGTTGAGGCTGGTGGCTGCGGCATACCCCCCTACCCGGTGGAGAAGCTCCCGAAGGAGGGCATGATCCGGCATCCTCAGCCCCACGGAACCATCCCGGCTGATCCAGAGGGGGATATTTTGCCCCGGCACCACCACGGTGAGGCCCCCGGGCCAGAAGGCCTCCGCCAGGCGCAGGAACTTATCCCGTAGCTTCCCGAGGTCTGCAAGCTTAAGGGCGCTTTCCAGGTCCGCCACCAGCACCTGGAGGGGCTTTTCCTCCTCCCGTCCCTTAAGCTCGTAGATGCGCCGGCAGGCGGCCTCGTCCTCCATCCGGGCCAGCACCCCCCAGACGGTGTCCGTGGGAAAGGCCACCAGGCCCCCACGCCGAAGGGTTTCCGCCGCTTCCTGTAGCTCCTTCTGGTATACTTCTACCATGCCAGTCTACCAGTATAAGGCCCGCGACCGCCAGGGCCGCCTGGTGGAGGCCACCATCGAGGCGGAGGACCTGCGCACCGCCGCCAGGCTCCTGAGGGACCGGGGGCTTTTCGTGGCCGAGATCAAGGAGCCGGGGAGGGGCCTGCAGGCTGAGGTGCGCCTTCCTGCCCTGGAGAGGGGTCCTGGCCTGAAAGACCTGGCCATTTTCTCCCGGCAGCTGGCTACCATGCTGGGGGCGGGGCTCACGCTTTTGCAGTCCCTTTCCATCCTGGAAAGGCAGACCGAGAACAAGAAGTTCCGGGAGATCATCAAGAAGGTCCGCACCGACATCGAAGGGGGCATGGCCTTTTCCGATGCCCTGGCCAAGCACAAGCTCTTCTCCCGGCTTTACGTGAACCTGGTGCGGGCCGGGGAGACCTCGGGCGGGCTGGACGTGATCCTGGACCGCCTGGCCACCTTCCTGGAGAAGGACCTGGAGCTCAGGGGCAAGATCCGTAGCGCCATGACCTATCCCGTGATCGTCTTCGTCTTCGCCGTGGGCGTGGCCTACTTCCTCCTCACGGGCATCGTGCCCCAGTTTGCCCAGATCCTCACGGACCTCGGCTCGGAGCTCCCCCTCCTCACCCGGTTCCTCATCGCCCTTTCCAACTTCCTGCGGGCGGCCACCTTGCCCCTCGTGCTTTTGGCGGTGGTTCTCTTCTTCGTCTACCGCTGGTACTACCGCACCCCCCAGGGGCGGAAGGTGGTGGACCGGATCAAGCTCCGCGTCCCCGTCTTCGGCAACCTCAACCGCAAGACCGCCGTGGCCCGCTTCTCCCGTACCTTGGCCCTCCTCCTTTCCAGCGGGGTGAACATCGTGGAGTCCCTGGACATTACCAAGGGGACGGCGGGTAACAGCGTGGTGGAGGAGATCGTGGACATGGCCAAGCTCAAGGTCCAGCAGGGAGAGCCTTTAAACCTCACCCTGGCCCAGCATCCCTTCGTCTTCCCTCCCATGGTGAGCTCCATGGTGGCCATCGGGGAGGAGACGGGAGCCCTGGACACCCTCCTTTCCAAGATCGCCGACTTCTACGAGCGGGAGGTGGACGAGGCGGTGGCCAGCCTCACCGCCGCCATCGAGCCCCTCATGATCATCTTCCTGGGCGTGATCGTGGGCATGATCGTGGCGGGGATGTTCCTGCCCCTCTTCAAGATCATCGGCACCCTTTCCGCGCAATAAGCCGTTCGGCCACCTCCGGGGGAACCGGCATCACGGAAAGCCGGTTCCCCTTTCGCACCAGGGGGTGGTCCTTAGGGAAGCAGGCCTTGAGCTCCTCCAGGGGAATGAGGGGCCAGGCCTCGAGGAACTCCACCTCCACCGTGTACCACCGGGGCTTCTCCCGGGTGGCCCTGGGGTCGAAGTAGGGGCTTTCTGGGTCGAACTGGGTGGGGTCGGGGAGGAGGGTGCCCACCACCCGGCAGAGCCCGGCGATGCCCGGCGGGTTGGCGTTGGAGTGATAGAAGAAGCAAAGATCCCCCACCTGCATTTGCATCAGGTAGTTCCGGGCCTGGTAGTTGCGCACCCCATCCCAGATGGCCCTTCCTTCCCGCTTAAGGTCCAGGATGCTGTACACCTCGGGTTCGGATTTCAAGAGCCAGTAGGCCATGCCTCCAAGTCTAAAGGGGCCTTTAGCGGGGACAAAGCCCCTTTCTAGTGGGTCAGGGGAGCATAAGGGTATGCGGGGCCTTGTGCTGGTGTCCCTTTTCCTTTCGGCCTGCACCCTGACCCTGGAGGTGGTCTACCCCGGCCACCGCATCACGGGCCTGAGGACGCAGGGCACCTACTGCACCGCCTACGACACCCAAGTGGATTTCGCCTTTGACCTGGAGGGAAGGCTGGACGGGCTGGAGTTTTTCTGGCTGCCGGAAGGGGTTGCCCCCGACCGGGCACGCCCGCAGGAGCGGTATGCCCTCTTTGGTCCCATCCGTGCGGGACGGGTGGAGGGTTGGTTGGAGGTGACCGCCGAGGGAGAGGTGCTGGCGGTATCCCTTACCTCGCTTGGAAGCCTTTCCCTGAGGCCCCAGGGGATCATCGTGGAGCCCTTACCCGACCGGAGGCTTTGGCTAAAGGGGTATACCGGGGGTTTGGCGGGGTCCTTCGTGCGGGCGGCCAACCGGGTCCGCCCGGACTCCTCTTCCTCCTGCGACCCTGCCTGGTAGCCTTAGGGCATGGGGGTCCGGAAGTTACCCTCCCTGGCCGAGGCAGTCCGCTCCGAGCTCAGGACCCTCTTTGGGCCCAGGGTGCTTCTTTCCCGTTCGGAAAAAGGGGTTTACCGCTATGACGCCATTTTGGTGGGGCCAGAGCCCTTGGCGGTGGTCCTGCCCGAATCCCGGGAGGAGGTACAGGCCCTGGTGCGCCTGGCCCGCAAGCATGGTCTTTCCCTGGTGGCCCGGGGTGCGGGAAGCGGTTTGAGCGGCGGGGCGGTGCCCGAGGAGGGAGCCATTGTGGTGGCCTTCACCCGCATGACCCGCCTGGAGCTGGACCTGAGGGGCCGCACCGCCTGGGCCGAGCCCGGGGTGACCACGGCCAGGATCTCGGAGGAGGCCAGGCCCTACGGGCTTTTCTACCCCCCTGATCCCGCCTCGTGGCGCACCAGCACCCTGGGGGGAAACCTGGGGGAGAACGCCGGGGGACCCCTTTGCTTCAAGTACGGGGTCACGGGGGATTATGTGCTGGAGCTGGAGTTCGTGGATGCCTGGGGCGAGGTTCACCGCCTGGGCCGCCAGGCCTACGACCTGCCTGGCCTCCTCATCGGTTCGGAAGGAACCCTGGGCCTCATCACAGGGGTGCGGGTGCGCCTCCTTCCCTTGCCCCGGTACCGGGCCACCCTGATGGCGGCCTTCCCCGAGGTGGGTGCCCTGGCCCAGGCGGTTTCCCAGGCCATCGCCCGGGGGGCGGTGCCCGCCAGGCTGGAGTTTTTGGACCCCATCTGCGTGAACGCCGTGGAGGACTACCTGGGCATGGGCCTTCCCCGGGGGCACGCCCTCCTCCTGGCGGAAACCGATGGGGACGACCTCGAGGTGGTCCAGGAGGAGCTTTCCCTGGTGGAGGAAACCGCGGCCAGCCTTGGGGCCAGGGTGCAAAGGGCCCGGGATGAACGGGAGGCGGAGGCCCTTTGGCGGGCCAGGCGGAGCGTGAGCCCGGCCTTAGGCCGCATCCGCCCCAAGCGGGTCAACGAGGACATCGCCGTGCCGAGAAGCCATCTTCCCCAGGTGGTGCAGGAGATTTCCGCCTTGGGGGAGGCCTACGGCCTGGTGGTGGCCCAGTTCGGCCACATCGGGGATGGAAACCTGCACCCTAACATCCTCTTTGACCCGAGAAGGGAAAGCGAGGAGCGGGTGTGGGAGCTGGCCCACGAGATTGCCCGGGTGGCCCTCAGGCATGGCGGCGTCCTTTCCGGGGAGCACGGGATCGGCCTCATGAAGCGGGAGTTCATGAGGGAAGCGGTGGACGAGGCTACCCTCGAGGCCTTCCGCACGGTAAAGGCCACCCTGGATCCCGAGGGCATCCTGAATCCGGGGAAGCTCCTACCCTAGCCCGGGTTCCTTTCACAGGGTTTTAACAGGAACCGGTCTACTCTGGAAGCGTGGATAGCCGGGGCCGGTTCTTTTACCTCGCCAGCTGGGTGGGGATGGCCCTGGGCCTTTTGCTGCAAATGCGGATGTTTCCACCCCAGGGCCTGGAGGTTCTCCTCTACTGCCTTTTCATCCTCTCCGCCCTTTGGGCCCTAAGCCGGGGTCCTAAGCTGGCCCCCCGCTTCCTCCTCCATCCCCTGGGGGCGTATCTGCTTTTTGAAATGTGGCGGGTGGGGGATAGCTGGCCCTTGGCTGGGTTCTTCACCCCAGCCCTTTACCTACTGGCTGGGTTCGCCTATCCTCCTTGGTCCCTGGGCTACCTCTTGGGGGCCTTCTGGGGCGGGGTTTTTGTCTTGGCCCCCTTGGTGTGGGGCCGGAGCCTAGACTTTTGGCCCCATTTCGCCGTGGGCCAGATCGTCCTTCTTTCCCTCACCTTCCTCCTGGCTCGTTTTCGAGAGCTCCATGGCCAGATGCGCTTCTGGCGGGAGCAGGCCCTCACTTGTCCCCTCACCGGCCTGCCCAACCGGAGAGCCCTGGAGATGGCCCTGGAGCGGGAGGCAGCCCGGGTGGAGCGGGGGGAGGCACCCTTTGCCTTGGTCCTGTTGGACCTGGACGATTTCAAGCAGGTGAACGATACCTGTGGCCACCAAGAGGGGGACCGCCTTCTCAAGGAGGTGGCCCAGTACCTGGTGACCCATGTGCGCCAGGGGGACCTGGTGGGGCGTTGGGGCGGGGAGGAGTTCGCCCTTCTCCTTCCCAAGACCCCTGGAGAGGAGGCCATGCAGGTGGCGGAGAGGCTCAGGCAGGGCCTCAAGCGCCTAGGGGTAACGGGGAGCTTCGGGGTGGCGGTGTACGAGGGGGACCTGAAGGACCTATTCCAAAAAGCAGACCGAGCCCTCTACCTGGCCAAGGAGGGGGGCAAGGACCGGGTGGAGCGGGATCCTTAGGGCAGGCGGTACCCTGCCTGAGCCAGCACCTCCCGGGCCCTTTCCCGTTCCTCCCGGCTGGCGAAGCCCAAGCGGATGGCTCCGGCTTCCTCCCGGATGGTGAGGACCTCGATGTCCTTGATGTTGACCCCGGCCTCCCCCAAAGCGGTGGCAATCCGGGCGATCTGGCCGGGGCGGTCCGGCACCTGGACCACCAGGTCGTGCATCTCGGGAAGGAGGCTCCGGCGCACGATGGGGAGGCTATCCCGGGTGCGCTTGGCTTCCTCCGCCACCCGCAGAAGGGCCTCGGGTTCGTCCAAAAGCTCCTCCAGTTCCCAAAGGACCCCCCTTAGCTCCTCTATGGCTTCCTTGAGGGCTTCCTTGTTCTCCACCACCATGTCCCGGCTCATCCTGGGGGACCCCGAGGCCACCCGGGTGAGGTCGCGGAAGCCCCCGGCCGCCAAGAACATCAGGAGGTCCCGATGGGGGCTGTGGGCCACCATTTGGTTCAGGGCCACCGCCAGAAGGTAGGGCAGGTGGGAGATGCGGGCCACCAACTTGTCGTGCAGCTCCGGGGTTGTTTCCAAGGGGTAGGCCCCCAGGGCCTCCACCAGTTTCCGGATCCCCTCCTTTGCCTGGGGGCTGGTTCGTGAGGTAGGGGTTAGGACCCAGATGGCGTTTTGTAGCAGGCCGGCGTGGGCGTTCTCTACCCCAGCCCGCTCGCTTCCCGCCATGGGATGGCCCCCCAGGAAGTGGGGGAGGAGGCCTTCCAGGGTCCCCACCACCTTGGCCTTGACGCTGCCCACATCGGTCCAGAGGCTTTCCGGGCTGGCGAAGGGGGCTAGGGCTTTCCCCAACTCCACCAGGGCCCCCACAGGGGCGGCCAGGATGCCGAGCTGAAGCTCCCCTACCCAGGGTCCCAAGGCAGGATGCACCCGGTCCGCTACCCCCAGGAAAAGGGCCTTTTCCAGGGCCTCGGGATCCTGGTCGTAGGCGTGGATCTCCTCAGCCAGGAAGCGCTCCTTCAGCCCCAGGGCCACGCTCCCGCCCAGAAGCCCCACGCCAAAGATGCCCACCTTGGTAAAAAGCGGCTTCATCCCAGAACCGGTGTGGAAAGGGTCTTGCCCAGGGCCTCTACCAGTCGCCGGGCCTTGGCCATCAGCTCAGCGAACTCGTGCTCGTGGAGCTGCTGGGCCGCATCGGAGAGGGCCTTTTCGGGCTCGGGGTGGGTTTCCACGATGAGGCCGTCTGCCCCGGCGGCCAACCCCGCCAGGGCCAAGGGAATGACCCATTCCCGCCGGCCTGCAGGGTGGGAGGGATCCACCCAGACGGGAAGGTGGGTGGAACTCTTGAGCACGGGAACTGCCGCCACATCCAGGGTATAGCGGGTAGCCTTCTCAAAGGTGCGGATGCCCCGTTCCACCAGGATGACCTTCATGTTGCCTCGGGAGAGGATGTACTCCGCGCTCATCAGAAACTCTTCCAGGGTCATGCTCATGCCCCGCTTGAGGAGGACGGGCTTCCCCACCTCGCCCACCGCCTGAAGGAGGGGGAAGTTCTGGGCGTTGCGGGCCCCGATCTGCAGGACGTCGGCGTACTCCGCCACCAGTTCCACCTGGTCTGGGGATAGCACCTCGGTGACCACGGGAAGCCCGGTTTCCCGCCGGGCCTCCGCCAGGATCTTTAAGCCCTCCACCCCCAGGCCCTGGAAGGCATAGGGGCTGGTCCTGGGCTTAAAGGCCCCGCCCCGGAGCATGGCCGCCCCATGGGCCTTCACGTACCGGGCGGCCCTGAGGGTTTGCTCCCGGGACTCCACCCCGCAGGGACCCGCGGCGATGAGGACGTGGTTACCTCCCGTCTTTCCCGTGGGGAATTCCAGGATGGTGGGGAAGGGCTGGACCTCGAGGCTTGCCAGTTTGTAGGGCTTGGAGATGGGAATGACGTCCGCCACCCCGGGAAGGGCGCGGAAGTGCTCCATCAGCTCCGGGGTGGGCCCCCGGCCAATGGCCCCCACCAGGGTGGTTTCCACCCCCCGGGAAACATGAGGCCGGTACCCCACCTTCTCGATCTCCCGGATGACCTCATCCAGCTCCGCTTCCGTGTGTCCCCGCTTCATCACGATCAGCATCTTGGCCTCCTAAAAGCTTTGGGCGCCCCCTTTTTGGGGGCGCCCTCTTGCGGAAAAACCTTATGCGGACCGCAGGGCGCCCCCGGCGGGATAATAAAAGCCGAAGTAGCGCCCCAAGGTCCGCATATTGCCCCTCAGCTTAGTTAAGGTGGAAGCTCCTGTCAAGAGGATGCAGCAGGACTTTACCCACATCTCCGTTTCGTGGTAAATCTCCCCTTGCGGGCGCAGCCCGTATCTGGTACCGGGGGTGATCCATGGACATGCTCAAGGTGGCCGAGGCCAGGCTCCAGGAGTTCACGGGC
>Ga0209276_101107_pt1 | contig 21728 bp, 19 predicted proteins | sample DewCreD2012metaG_3_FD_185473 | JGI IMG/M metagenome (GOLD analysis project Ga0209276, IMG submission 185473) | Hot spring sediment bacterial and archeal communities from British Columbia, Canada, to study Microbial Dark Matter (Phase II) - Dewar... ...
GCGAAGACAATCTGAGTCAGAACCATCGCGCTAATTTTCGCATCGATTATAAAATTGATTCATCCAATTCTATTTTATTGACTCCAAGATTAACTGTACAGACTAAAAACAACAATAGCATATTGTCTTCGGAAAATCTTTTTCCGCCGGGTGTTACAAGGTCGCTAAGTTCCAATATCTATGATTTTAATTCCAATGCCATAGATTTTAGAAATAATGCCCTTTACCGTCACTCATTTAAAAAGAAAGGTCGAACCATTAGTTTAAACCTGGAAACAGAATATTCCAATCTGGAAAGTAAAGGCGAATTGCAAGCTGTCAATCAGTTTTACAGAGAGTCTGGTTTCAGTAGCGATACCATCAATCAGGTTTCAGACCTAAACCAAGCTTCTTATAATATTGGTGCCGATTGGCGTTATACGGAGCCTGTGGGGCAAAAAGGGCAGTTGATGTTTAATTATGAATTTTCAATTTCCAACCGAGATTATGACAAAGAAACTACCGAATTGACTGGTGCTAACGATGTTTTTGAACTGAACCGCAGTCTATCCGGTAATTATGTATCCCAAATTCTGACTAATGAAGGTGGAATTTCATACAGATTAAATGGTGAAAAACTATCAGCTAGTTTTGGTGCTGATTTTGAAAATGTACAGTTGAGCAATGATCAGAGTCTTCCTGTCAGCTCAACCATAAGTAAGTCATTCAACAATATTTTACCTAAAGTTTTTTTGAAATATTCAATTTCCAAAGAAAAGAACATCCGGATATTTTATCGCACAAGCACAGACGTACCTTCAATTAGTCAACTTAATAATATAACGAATAACAGCAATCCTCTATTGGTTAGTCAGGGCAATCCTGATTTGAAGCAGGAATACGGCAACCAATTGTATATAAGAGGATCCTTTGGGAATAGTGAAAAGTATAAATCACTGAATCTTTTTGCCAGCATTATTAATAAGACTAACTATATCGGCAATGCTGTCTATTTGCCTACTGCCGATTCGGTATTGTCTAATGGTTTTGTGCTCAAAGAAGGTGCTCAGTTAAGTACTCCAACCAACCTGAGTGGGTATTGGAATACCAAAGCTAATCTGATATACAGTTTTCCGTTGAATCTGATAAAATCCAATATTGGGCTTACATCTGAATATACTTTTGTCAGAACTCCCGGTTTGATAAATAATGAAAAGAATCTGGTTAATAATCATGGACTGAGGCAAGGAATAACTATAGGAAGTAATTTTAGCAAAAGTCTGGATTTTACCTTAGGGTATTCAGGTCGTTATAATATCGTAAACAATGATTTGCAGCCCAATAATAACCAAAATTACTTTTACCATACACTAGAGTTTAAGGCCGAGTATATTTTCTGGAAAGGGTTCTTAATACAAAGCAATATCGGGCAGTATATATACCGTGGATTGAGTAGTAGCTTTAACCAGGACTTTGTTTTATGGAATATGGGAGTAGGTAAGAAAATACTTAAAGATCAGAAAGGTGAACTCCGGTTGAGTATATATGATATTTTGAATCAGAATAACAGTATTTCCCGAAATGTAACGGAGAACTATGTGGAAGATGTAGAGAATTCCATACTGAACAGGTATTTTATGCTTACTTTTACCTATAATTTTAGCAAATTTAACTAGTTTGAAGTCAGAGAGAAGAAAGTTTGTAAGTCAGAAAGTCGAAAGTCAGAAAGTCGAAAGTTTGTAAGTCTAAAGTCAAAGGTCTAAAGTTTAAAAACGTACAGAGTACCCGACTTTCGACTTGCGACTTAGAAACTTCCAACCCTAATCCATATCTTTGCAGCCTCATTGATTACGAGTTTATACTATGACCAACAATCGCATGGAGCTTATGTCGCCGGCCGGCTCGTTTGAAGCACTACAAGCTGCCATACAAAACGGTGCAGACTCTGTTTACTTTGGTGTTGACCAATTAAATATGCGTGCCAGGGCCACCATGAATTTTACAGCGGATGACTTGCCTGAAATTGCCTCTCGTTGTCAGGAAAAAAATATCAGAACCTATCTCACACTCAATACCATAGTATACGATCACGATCTTTCTGTTATCAAAAGGATTGTAGATCAGTGCAAAGCAGCAGGTATTAGTGCTATTATAGCTTCTGATCAGGCGGTAATTAATTATGCTTTTTCGCAAAAGATGTCTGTTCACGCCTCTACTCAACTCAATATTACCAATATAGAGACGGTAAAGTTCTATGCACATTTTTGCGATGTAATGGTGCTATCACGTGAATTAAGTCTGCGGCAGGTCAAAAGCATTTGCGAGCAAATCGTAAAAGAGGAAATCAAAGGACCGTCCGGAAATCTGGTAAAGATTGAAATCTTTGGACATGGTGCATTATGTATGGCTGTTTCCGGCAAATGTTACCTGAGTTTACATACACAAAACTCTTCGGCCAATCGTGGGGCCTGCAATCAAAATTGCCGCAAAGCTTATAAAGTGATTGATCTGGAAGATGGTCACGAACTGGAGATAGACAATGAATACATCATGTCGCCACAGGATCTTTGTACTATAGATTTTCTGGATCAGGTAGTTGCTACAGGCACTGCTGTGTTGAAGCTAGAGGGTAGAGGCCGTGCCCCGGAATATGTAGCTGCTGTAACCCGTTGCTATCGTCAGGCTATTGATAGTATTTATGATAAAACCTATTCGCAGGAAAAGATTGAAGGGTGGATGAGCCAATTGGAAAAAGTGTATAATCGTGGTTTGTGGAGTGGCTATTACCTGGGACTGAAACTGGGCGAATGGACTAATCAAAGTGGATCATCTGCAACCCAGAAAAAGGTATATATTGGCAAAGGTCTGCATTACTATTCCAAAGCTCAGATTGGAGAGTTTTTAATTGAAGCTCAATCTGTAAAAAAAGGCGATAGTGTATTTATTATTGGTCCTACCAGTGGAGTGATAGAAGCAGAAATAGAAGAACTTCGGGTAGATAATCAGATTGTTGAAGAAGCCAGACGCGGACAGGAGTGCACCTTTAAAGTATCTGAAGTTGTTCGTGCTTCTGACAGATTGTACAAAGTAGTTCCTGCATAGTTATGGTAATTATTTCCCACCAACGCGAAAAATGTATTGGCTGCAACTATTGTGTAGAACTGGCTTTTGACCGCTGGCGCATGTCCAAAAAAGACGGAAAGGTTACCCTTATCGGTGGCGAAAATAAAAAGGGATTTTATACCGTTAGAACCATAGACGACGAGTTTGAAGACAACCTTAAAGCTGCACAAGCTTGCCCGATGAATATAATACAGGTGAAGAAGATTTAGGAGTAGGGAGTAGAGGAGTTTTGAGTTTGGAGTCGGGAGAAGGAAGTATGGAGCAATCAGACAGGTACTAGGCAACTACAGTGAACACAAAATAGAACCACAGAGGTCACGAAGTACAATCTTTGTGACCTCTGTGGTTTCTTGGAGTACTTTGTGGTTTGAATTCCAGCTTATGCCCTTTAAAATTTTTCGTTCAATTAGAAGCTAAAATACAGGTATTAAAGGATTCTCTGAAATAGTTGGATATGTTAAGGCTTCATACTTTATTAAAAAAGACTATATTACAAAGGTCTTTATATGCCCCTTTCAAATGAGTAGTAATCAATTTTATAATAAATTTTTATCGCTAACTGAGAAGGTATATCCAGTTATACCTATCAAAAGCAACAATAGTAAGTCCGATTATTATAAGAATGTATTGGAAAGCCTGCCTTGTATTGCCATGGTTTTTAACCACGAGTTCTATGGCTTTGAATATATAAGTAATGGTTTTAGAAATATTCTGGGATATAATCCGGCTGATTTTGTAGGTAAAGAAAGTATGAAAAATGTAGTTGATTCAATACATCCTGATCATCTGCCAATTTTTGCTGAGCATATCTGGACTAAAATGCTGGATTGTTTTTCTAAAAACTTGGAAGATGGTATGAATCTTAAGTACAGATTTGTCAATTCATTTAAAATAAACAAGTTGGATGGTGCCGCAATATGGGTGCTGCACCAGTTTACTCCAGTTGAATTAGATTCTCAAGGTATGCCCATTCGCAGCGTAATAACCATGCATGATATAAGTGGTATTAAAAAGGATAATGTAGTTGATTTGCTTATCTCAAAAATGAATGATGAGCAGGTATATATACATGTATCCTATTTTTCCTTTGAAAGTGAATCTAAATTTAAACACCTTACCGCTCGTGAAATAGAAATATTAGGCTTGTTAAATAAGGGTTTTTCTACCAAAGAAATAGGCGAAAAACTATTTATTAGTAACCACACAGTTGCCAATCACCGCAAAAATATGCTTAATAAAATCGATGCCAAAAATACCAATGAACTGATCTATTACTACCGTCAAAGAGGAATATTGTAAAATGTATGCCTGAAATGTATGTTTAATGACCTCCTAAAGTCAAAAGAATTAAAAGTTGCATGCTTAAAGCGTAAAGTCCAAAGTTTAAGCCTTAAAGTGGAAATATCCATTCACATACTTTAAACTTAAACTCTAGACTTTTCACTTTTTACTTATAATTAATACTTTACACTTTTTACTTTTACACTCCAAACTCCAAACTCCTTACTCCAAACTCCTTACTTATCATGGTTTACTTGTATTACCATGCTCCAAATTGTCTTTTAGTTTAAACCCTGCCCATAAGAAGTACCCAAGTACTGAAAATATTACTGCCATTACACTCACAAACAATCCCATCGCTACCTCCTTTTTTATGATTCTTTAAAGTAAAACAATTTATAAAGGGTAAAAAGTTGTCTTTTTGTGGGTTTTTTCTCCCACTTTCATCCACTTTATTGTAAAACTGTAAAAATTTTATACTTAATAAATTGATATTGAGTGTATTATATTGTTTAATTATCACTATTGATTTTATCTTTTTTTGATTTATATCCATAGATTCTAAATCTGTGGATAACTTTTTCCGACACCCTTCTTTGTGATACTTTCTAATGTTTATCGAGGTTTTGTGCTTTTTTGTTAGAACATTTAATGCTCATTTACGTTTGGTTTTGGAGTAGAGTGGTTGGAAGTGGGTGAAAGTGGTTGAAATCTGATTTTTTATTTCTAAATTTGTTCTGGGTGCTATACTCATTTAATTAAATGGCTAGACTATCAGGAGAATATGAAGGTAAACTGGATGCGAAAGGAAGGATCGTTCTTCCCTCTCGCTTAAAATCCGGTTTGTCTGAATCGAATGGTAACTCTCTGATGATCAGTAGAGGAGTAGAGCCGTGTCTGGTTATTTATCCTATGGTTGAGTATAATAAAATATACTCCAGGGTATCCGGAATGAATGAGTTTAACCAGGAGCACAGACTCTTGCAGCGTACCTTCTTCAGCCGTTTCAGCGAGGTTGAATTAGATAGCAATGGTCGTTTTCTGGTGCCCAAATTAATGCTCACCTATGCAGGCCTGGATAAGGATGTGGTATTTGTTGGTATGGGAAACAGAATGGAGATGTGGAGCCCTGAGCGTTATGAAGAATTCCTGGTGAGAGACCAGAATCAGTACGCTCAACTTGCTGAAAAATACCTGGGCGATAATCAGTCAAACTAAAATCTATTTATAAAAGTGTATCACGTTCCGGTCATGTTGCATGAGTGCCTGGACGGTTTAAATATAAACCCGGAAGGTATATACGTCGACGTTACTTTTGGTGGCGGCGGCCATAGCAAAGCAATTGTTCAGCAGCTCAAAGGTGGTCATCTTTTTGGTTTTGATCAGGATGATGATGCAAAAGCCAACGCTGCTCAGTTTGATAGTCGTTCTTTTACATTTATAGAAGCCAATTTCAGATACCTGAAAAGATTTCTGAAGGTAAATGGCACAACTCAAGTCGATGGTATTCTGGCCGATTTGGGGATTTCTTCCCACCAGATCAATACCCCCGAAAGAGGCTTTTCTACCAGATTTGAAGCAGACCTGGATATGCGTATGGATCGCAATACCGACAAAACTGCCGAGTTTATTGTAAATACTTATCCTGAATCTGAGTTACACAAAATATTTGGTATTTACGGCGAAGTCAAAAATGCCAAAACCCTTGCCAAAGCTGTAGTTTCTGCCAGAATTAACAAAAAAATCAAAACAACTACAGACCTTATTCAGGCCATGAGTGGCTTGATGCCCAAAGGCAAAGAGTTTAAATATCAGGCTCAGGTTTTTCAGGCACTTAGAATCGAGGTAAACGAAGAACTAAAAACCCTTGAGGAATTGCTTACTCAGGCGGCTGAAGTGCTTAAGCCGGGTGGTCGATTGGTGGTTATGAGTTACCATTCTCTGGAAGATAGGCTGGTAAAGAACTTCATCAATAAAGGAAGATTCCACGGCGAAGCAGAAAAGGATGTATACGGAAATGTTCAAAAGCCTTTGGAATCAGTAACCAGAAAGCCTATTGAGGCTACTGCTGAAGAAATAATTGCAAACCCTCGCGCCCGTAGTGCCAAGCTTCGGGTGGCAGTAAAAGTTTAGTGTATGGCAAATACATTTAAAGAAAAACCGGTAGAAAAAAGTAAAAGCGATAAGAAAAACCTATTCAGTTTAATGGATGGGTTTGTAAAAACAAGGAACATCTTTGACGAAGGTGTACCGGTAAAGATGTTGCCTAAAATTATCTTTTTGGCAGCAATTCTTATTTTCTACATCGGAAACACACATTACGCGGAAAGAACCATCCGCAAAATAGAAAAATTGAAAGTACGCGTAGATGACCTGCGCGCCGATTATACTACCCTAAAAGCTGAAGTGATGTACGCCAGCAAACAGTCTGAGGTGTCTCGCCGAGTAGCTGCTATGGGTTTGGAAGAAAGTTTACAGGCTCCTTATAAAATATTAGTAAAACAGGATGAATATTAAGAAGTCCATCGTACTTCGTGCCAGGCTGGCATTCCTTTTTGTTTTCCTTTTTGCTGTGGCTGTAGTGGTTAAAGTTGTATCCATTCAGACCGTGCAGGGGGAGAAGTGGAGAAAGATTGCCCGCGAAAATCTGATGCAATACCGCAAGGTAAAAGCTACCAGAGGCAATATCTATTCCGACAACGGCAGCTTGCTGGCTACTTCTTTGCCTTTTTACAAGCTGGCTTTTGACCCTAGGGTAGTTGACAGAGATGTATTCAAAGCCGGAGTTGACTCACTTTCTATGTTGCTTGCCAATCATTTCAAAGACAGAACCTGGAAAGAATATAAGCGAAAACTAAACGATGCCAGAAGACAAAACAAACAATACCTGGTTCTGAACCGCAACCTGATTAACTACCACACTAAAAAGAAAATGTCTGAATGGCCAATCTTCCGCGAAGGTCGTCTGGGGGGTGGGGTTATTTTTGAAAAAGTTGATAAACGCTTCAAACCTTTTTCTGGTCTTGCCCATCGTACTATCGGTTTCCTAAACGAAGACAACCGTGGTGCTGGTCTGGAAGTAAGTTTTAACCAATACCTGTCCGGTCACGACGGCGAGGCTTTGTTTAGAAAAATTGCCGGTGGTTCCTGGAAGCCCATGAACGGCAATTCTGAAATTAGTCCAAAAGAAGGTCTGGATATCACCACAACGCTGGATGTAAATATTCAGGATGTAGCAGAAGCTTCACTGGAAAGACACCTTCGCTCGCACGATGCAGACTATGGTTGCGTAATACTTATGGAGGTTAGTACCGGCGAAATCAAAGCAATGGTAAACCTTAGCAAACGCAAAGACGGTCAGTATCTGGAATCATACAATTACGCTGTAGGCAACCAAGGGCTTATAGAGCCTGGAAGTACTTTCAAGCTGGCATCCATGATGGCAGTGTTTGAAGAGTCCGGTGTTTTGCCTACCGATACATTGGATACCGGCAATGGGGAATTTGAATTTTACGACCGTATAATGACCGATTCCAAACCCGGCGGATATGGAAAAATTACAGTTGCCGAGGCTTTTGAAAAATCTTCCAATATTGGTGTCTCCAGATTGGTTAACGATCATTTTGGACTTACTCCTGAAAAATTTCATGCCTATCTCGAAAACTTTGGTTTAACCAGACCTTTAGGTTTTCAAATGTCCGGTGAAGCAATTCCTTATATAAAAACTACCGACGATAAAAGTTGGAGTGGTATTTCTTTGCCATGGATGTCAATAGGTTATGAGTTAAAGTTGTCTCCTCTGCACATTCTTGCATTATATAATGGTGTTGCCAATGGCGGAAAAATGATTAAACCAGTTATAGTAAAAGAGATCAGGAGGGCCGATAAAGTGAAGGAAAAATATACTGCCGATGTAATCAAAGAACGACTTTGTTCTGACCGAACACTCGGTTATATAAAAAATATGTTGGTTGGTGTCGTAGAAAATGGTACAGCCAAAAATATCAACGATGCCGATTACCAAATTGCCGGTAAAACCGGTACTGCTCAAAAAATTGTAGAAGGCAAATACACCAAAAGTTATTACGCCTCATTCGCAGGTTACTTTCCAGCCGAAAAACCCAAGTACAGCTGTATAGTAGTAATTGATAATCCCAAAGGTTACAACCGATACGGAAGCGATGTGGCTGCACCGGTATTTAAGGAAATTGCCGACAAAGTATTTGCTACCGATCTTGAACTACACAAGCCACTACAGATTACGCTTTCAAAAGATCAGGATGGGGTATTTCCGGTTATTAAAGCCGGTTTGCTGGACGACCTAAGATTAATTTGTAATGAACTTGGTATAAGCAATCATGCTGAAAACAACGGCGGCGAAGAGTGGGTAGCTGCTTCGGTAAAACAAAACTCCATAAGCTGGAAAGACAGAAAAATTCAAACAGGTTTAGTGCCCAATGTCAATGGTATGATGTTGAGGGACGCATTATATATCCTTGAAAATTCAGGGTTGAAGGTAAAATTTGAAGGAAAAGGCCGCGTAGAAACGCAATCAATTGCTCCGGGCCAGCGTGTGAACAGAGGTGAAACCATTTATCTAACATTGAATTAATGAAGCTGCTAAAAGATATATTATACAAAGTTTCCTTAAAGTCCGTAGCAGGTGTTACTGACCTGGAAATCGTTTCTATACAATTTGACTCCCGCAAGGTTGAAAAAGGTAGTCTGTTTGTTGCTACCAAAGGCACACAGTCAGATGGTCATGCTTTTATTGACAAGGCAATAGCTTCGGGTGCTGTAGCTATACTTTGCGAAGATTTGCCAACCAATCTGAATCCGGGCATTTGTTATGTAGAAGTGGCAGACAGTAGTCTGGCTTTGGGGCTGGTAGCTTCCAATTTCTACAACAACCCTTCCTCAAAATTAAAACTGGTAGGAGTAACCGGTACCAATGGAAAAACCACTTGTGTAACGATCCTTTTTAACCTTTTCAGAGCATTGGGTTACAATGCAGGCTTGCTTTCCACAGTAGAAAATAAAGTAAATGAAGAAGTAATACCATCTACGCATACAACTCCGGATGCAGTTAGTCTGAACGAGCTTTTGGCTCTGATGCTTTCTAAAGGCGTTACGCATTGCTTTATGGAAGTAAGTTCGCATTCAGTGGTACAACATCGTATTGCCGGATTACATTTTGAAGGGGCTGTTTTTACCAATATTACCCACGACCATCTGGACTATCACGGAACATTTGAAGAATATATAAAAGCCAAAAAGTTGTTTTTTGACAATTTGCCGGCTACATCTTTTGCTCTTAGCAATGCTGATGATAAACGTGGTACGGTGATGCTTCAAAATACCAAAGCCAACAAGCAATACTTTGGCCTTAAAACCATGGCCGACTTCAAAGCCAGAATTATTACCAATAGTTTTCAGGGTATACAGCTTAATGTAGATAATAAAGATGTTTGGTTTAAACTAACCGGCAGTTTTAATGCCTACAACCTAATGGCAGTATACGGAGCAGCAATGCTTTTGGAAGAAGACAGCGACGAAGTGCTTACTGCATTATCCAATCTGGATGGAGCTCGCGGCCGATTCGATCAGGTGGTTTCACCGGGAGGTATATCTGCCATTATAGATTATGCACATACTCCGGATGCCTTAGAGAATGTACTAAATACCATTGACGATGTACGTGAAGGTTTTGAATCCATAATTACAGTAGTAGGTTGCGGCGGTAATCGCGATGCGGCTAAAAGGCCTGTCATGGCTGGTATTGCTGCCAAATTGAGTACCAAGGTTATACTTACTTCGGACAATCCGAGAAACGAAGAGCCGGATACCATCATCAGCCAAATGCAAGAAGGTGTTGCTCCGACAGACAAAAAGAAAGTGTTGGCTATAACCGACCGCAAAGAAGCCATCCGAACAGCAGTAATGCTGGCCGAAAAAGGTGATATAATACTTGTGGCCGGAAAAGGCCATGAAACCTACCAGGAAGTAAAGGGTGTAAAACATCCTTTTGATGATAAAAAAGTTGTTGTTGAGATATTTAATCTATTGGGGAAATAAGTAATGAGAACGAATAAAAGTAAAAGATTAAATCTGGGCTTGTTGGTCGATAAACCTTTTCCACATCCTACACAAAAGGATAGCAAAGGAATAATCAATTTGTGTTTTGATCTGTCTGATTCAGTATATGACATTTACTGCCATTTGTTAACCGGCAAAGAATCTAGATTGGGAGAACGTGCTTTAATTGCTTCCAACAGAATAGGAAAGAGACTTTCGCATGCATTTGCAACCGAAAATAAAGTTGAATATCTGGAAAATATGGAGTTAGCCATGGATGCAGTTGTTGAAACCAGATTTTGGCTTAAAGAAATACAGATGAAATTTGACCACGGCGACTTTTATGACGAAGCCGTTGAGCGTGCCAATGAACTGATTGCAGTGCTGAGTTATATTTCAGAAGGCGTTACCAAAGAAAATAAAGTTCACTTTATAACACTTAATTAAGCTACCTATGCTTTACTATTTGTTCGATTTTTTAGACCAAAAATTTGACCTCATCGGGGCTGGGGTATTCAAATTTATCTCCTTCCGTGCTGGCTTGGCCATGATTATATCGTTGGTTATATCGCTGGTATATGGCAGAAAGATGATAACCTATTTACGTGTCAAACAAATTGGGGAATCCGTTCGCGATCTTGGCCTTGAAGGACAAATGCAAAAGAAAGGTACACCTACTATGGGAGGTTTGCTTATTATACTTTGTATTCTGGTACCTACTTTATTGCTAGCCCATGTTTCCAATGTGTATATCATACTTATGATACTATCCACGGTTTGGTTGGGTAGCATTGGATTTCTGGATGATTATATCAAAGTATTTAAAAAGAATAAAGAAGGTCTTGCAGGCAGGTTCAAAATTGTAGGCCAGATTGGTCTTGGTTTGATTGTCGGTTTAGTTTTATTCTTTAGTCCGGAAGTAAAAACCCGAGAATACCTGTTGCCTTCTACCGAAACAGAAACTCAGATTGCAGTTTCTTCTGAATATGTAGACTCCCATTCACTAAAAACTACCATACCATTTGTCAAAGGCAATGAACTTGACTACGAAAGTGTATTTGGTTTTATGGGAGAAGACCTGGTTTGGATACCTTATGTGTTGTTGGTTATTATCGTTATCACTGCCGTTTCAAACGGAGCCAATATGACAGATGGTTTGGATGGTTTGGCTGCCGGAGTTTCCGCAATTATAGTATTTACCTTGGCCGTAATTACCTATGTTTCAGGCAATGCATTGTTTGCTAAGTATCTCAATATAATGTTTATACCCAATAGTGGCGAACTCGTAATTTTCTGTGCGGCATTACTAGGTGCTTGTATTGGATTCCTTTGGTATAACTCATTTCCGGCTCAGGTATTTATGGGCGATACCGGTAGTTTGACCCTTGGTGGTTTAATTGCAGTTTTGGCTCTTACCATTCGCAAAGAATTGCTTATACCTGTATTATGTGGTGTGTTTCTGATTGAAAATCTGTCTGTTATACTTCAGGTATTTTATTTCAAATACACCAAACGAAAATATGGCGAAGGCAGGCGGATATTAAAGATGGCTCCACTGCATCATCATTATCAAAAACTTGGTTTTTCTGAAGTAAAAATTGTATCCAGATTCTGGATAGTAGGAATACTGTTGGCATTGTTGACTTTAGCCACATTGAAATTAAGATAATACAATGAGTAAGCGAATTTCCATATTAGGTGCCGGTGAAAGCGGTATAGGGGCTGCTCTTCTTGCAAAAAGCAAGGGAGAGACGGTCTTTGTATCTGATGCTGGAAATATTGCTGAAAAATTTGTTCAGGAATTGAATAATCTAACTATACACTTTGAACAAGGAGGACATAATGAAAATCATATTCTAACTTCTGATCTGATCATTAAAAGCCCCGGAATTCCTGAAAAAGCCCCTATAATGAAAAAAATCAGGGCTGCAGGAATTCCGGTGGTATCAGAAATTGAATATGCCGCTCAATATTCTAACGCTAAGTTTATAGCCATAACAGGTAGTAACGGCAAAACCACAACCACCTTGCTTACCTACCATTTGCTCAAAAAACTAGGACTAAAAGTTGGTCTTGCCGGCAATATTGGCGATAGTCTTGCCAAGCAGGTGGTTGATGAGCAGTTTGATTATTATGTGTTGGAGTTAAGCAGCTTTCAGTTAGACGATATGCATAGGTTTAGAGCAGATATTGCTGTTTTGCTCAATATTACACCTGATCATTTAGACCGATACGATTATAACTTTCAGAACTACATAAACTCTAAGTTTAGAATAGTTCAGAATATGAATAAGCAGAATTACTTTATCTACAGTGGAGATGATACGGTGATTCAGAATAATTTGGTTTTAAAAAATATAGCGGCGACGATGTTGCCAATATTCTTGTCCAAACAAAGTGAATTTGGCGCTTTAGCTACTTCGGATAAATTGGCTTTTTCGCTCAATCAAAAATTTGAAATTCCTACTCTGAATATCCCTTTGAAGGGAAAGCATAACATGATTAACGCTATGGCAGCTATCTCTGTAGCTTCCTTGCTTGGTTTTGAAAAACCTCAAATTGAAACTGCAATTGCTGACTTTCAAAATGCTCCACACAGACTAGAGCCTGTTGCTATTTTGGATGGTGTTGAATATATCAACGACTCCAAAGCTACCAATGTAGATTCAGTTTGGTATGCTTTAGATAGTTTTACTAAACCTATAGTTTGGATTGCCGGCGGTGTAGACAAAGGAAACGATTATTCGCAACTTAATGACTTGGTCAAAACCCGTGTAAAAGCCCTGATTTGTATGGGGGTAGATAATGCTCCTTTGCATAAAGCTTTTGATACATTGGTCAAAAATATATCCGATACAGCATCTATGCAGCAAGCTGTTGAAAAAGCTTCTGCAATTGCAGAAAGTGGCGATGTAGTATTGCTTTCGCCAGCTTGTGCCAGTTTCGATTTGTTCAAAAACTATATGGATAGAGGCGATCAGTTTAAAATACTGGTAAATGAATTAATGTCTGCCAATAAAACCAAAAATCAGGCTATATGAATACGTTAAAAGCTTGGTCTACAAAAAACCTGCAGGGCGACCCTGTAATTTGGGCTATAATATTTGCTCTTTCGCTGCTAAGTATTGCTGTAGTGTATAGTGCCATTGGGTCTTTGGCTTATAAAATGATGGCTGGCAATACCGAGTACTATCTGATGAAACACTCTATGTTGGTTTTTGTCAGTTTGGCATTGATGTGGTTGGCTCATAAAATTGACTATCGTTATTATTCCAAAATTAGCCAGTTTGCTCTTTGGATTTCTGTTCCTCTTCTGGTTTATACCTATTTCAAAGGGGTTAATATGAATGATGCCAGTCGCTGGATAACTATTCCAATCATTGGTCAGACTTTTCAGCCATCAGACTTTGCCAAGCTTGCACTGATTACCAATCTGGCCAGTATGCTTGCAAAAAGACAGAATAATATTGACGATTTCAAAGAATCATTCATTCCAATATTGCTTTGGAGTGGTGCTATTTGTGGGTTGATTGCCTTGGCCAACTTTTCTACTGCTGTTATACTTTTCAGTACGTGTATGCTGCTTATGTTTATTGGTCGTGTACCAATGAAATATCTTATTATGCTGGTTTTGGTAGGAAGTATGGCCGGCGGACTCGGGCTTATGTTAGGTCAGCGTTTGCAAACCACCTTGAGCCGATTCGAAAGTTTTTTTGATAGCAAAGAAATCCCTTTTCAGGCTGAGCAATCCTATATAGCCATTGCAACGGGTGGTGTAATAGGTAAAGGGCCCGGCAAAAGCGATCAGCGTAATTTCTTACCTCATTCATATTCTGACTTTATATACGCCATTATTCTTGAGGAATATGGTTTAGTGGGTGGGGTATCTGTGCTTTTTCTATATATGGCCTTACTCTACCGTGGGGTAGTTACGACAGCCCGAAGTGACCGACCTTTTGGAGGTTTGCTTTCCGCCGGACTAACTTTTAGTCTGGTTTTGCAAGCTATGATCAATATGGGGGTTGCCGTAGGATTAGGGCCTATTACTGGTCAGCCACTTCCACTTCTAAGTATGGGTGGTACATCACTTTTATTTACCGGTATTTCTTTAGGAATAATTCTAAGTGTAAGCCGGGGAGAAATATCAGATAAGTTTAACTCAGCTAAGGTAAATTAATGAGCAATAAGTCGATATATAAAATAATAATAAGCGGTGGAGGTACCGGCGGACATATCTACCCCGCTATTGCCATTGCTAATGCTCAGAAGGAGCTATTGCCAGGTTGCGAAATTCTGTTTGTAGGCGCGCAAGGCCGAATGGAAATGGAAAAAGTACCGGCAGCAGGATATAAAATTGAAGGACTTTGGATTAGTGGTATACAGCGAAAATTGTCATTAGACAATCTGATGTTTCCTGTGAAAGTTCTTTCAAGTCTGTCCAAAGCAAAGAAAATACTCAAGGAGTTTAAGCCTGATATTGCTATAGGTGTTGGTGGTTATGCCAGTTTTCCCTTGTTGTATATGGCTGGTAAACTAAATATACCTACTCTTATACAAGAGCAGAATGGATACGCAGGTATTGCTAATAAATTTTTGGCCGGCAATGCACAAAAGATTTGTGTGGCTTACGAAGGAATGAATAAATTCTTTCCTCAGAACAAACTTATTATGACGGGCAACCCTGTCAGAAAAGATATTCAGAATGCCCACACTAAAAGAGAAGAAGGATTAAGACATTTTAACCTTGATCCGACCAGGAAAACAGTTTTGGTAATTGGTGGAAGCCTTGGTGCCAGAACCATCAACGAAAGCATTGATAAAGATCTTGAAGTTTTCAAAAGTGAAAATGTACAGGTTCTTTGGCAAACCGGCAAGTTGTATATAGACAAGGCTCGCCAAAAGGAAAAACAGTACTCCAATATTCGTGTCTTTGACTTCATCTATCAGATGGATATGGCTTATGCAGTGGCAGATATAGTAATTTCAAGAGCCGGAGCACTATCTATTTCAGAGCTTTCAATTGTTGGCAAACCTGTTGTTTTGGTGCCTTCCCCAAATGTGGCTGAAGATCATCAGACCAAAAATGCTATGGCACTTGTCAATGCGGAAGCAGCTTTGCTAATCAAAGACATTCAGGCCAAAGAAGAGTTGGTACCTGCCGCTATCAAATTATTACACAATGAAGCTCAGCAAACTTTGTTGTGTCAGAATATAAAGAAACTAGGCAGACCTCAGGCAGCTGATACGATTGCAGAGGTTATTAAAGGAATTATTTCAAAGTAAAAACAGAATTAGTAAGAAGTACCTATGATTGAGCAATACCAAGCTGTATATCTGTTAGGAATCGGAGGAATAGGCATGAGTGCACTGGCTCGTTGGTTTATTGCCAATGGGTTCAGGGTAGGAGGCTATGACCTTACCAGATCTACACTTACTCAGGATTTGGAATCAGAAGGTATTGAAATACATTATACCGATTTGGGCGAAAACCTGCCTGATGTTTACAAAACCAAACAAACATTGGTTATTGTTACACCGGCTGTACCTCAGGATCATGCAGAACTAAATTTCTTTAGAAATAATGGATTTGATGTAAAAAAACGAGCCGAAGTACTGGGTATGCTTACGCAATCATATTTTACCATTGCAGTAGCCGGTACTCATGGCAAGACCACCACTTCATCTATGGTGGCACATATTCTAAAGGAATCTGGCAAAAATGTATTTGCATTTATAGGTGGTATTACCAAAAATTACAATTCAAATTTATTGTTGGGCAATAGTGCATTAGGAGATCAGATTATGGTCGTTGAAGCTGACGAATACGATCGTTCTTTTCTCAAGCTATTTCCTAATATGGCTATAGTTACCACTATGGATGCTGACCATTTGGATATTTATGGTTCTGAAAAGCAAGTAGAAGAATCTTTCAACGATTTTGCTTCGCAGGTTGCTACCAATGGTTTTATTGCATGCAGAGCCGGTATGCCACTGGTAAATCCGGCCAAAGGCCAGAAACTTATATATTTCGGTGAAACTACTGGTGATGTACAGGCTGAAAATATTCAGGTCAAAAACGGAGCTTTTGAATTTGATATAGCTGGGGATAAAGAAGCTCAAAATTTTAGACTACAATTGCCCGGCAGACACAATGTAATGAATGCACTGGCAGCATATGCCGTAGCAAGAGAACTGGGGGTCGAATCACAAACTATAAAAAGTGCTTTAGCCACATACAGTGGAGTGAAAAGAAGATTTGAGTTGGTGTGCTCAACCAAAAATGTTACTTACATCGACGATTATGCTCACCACCCTACAGAGATAGAAGCCACTTTGTCGGCAGCTAAAGAATTATATCCTGGTAAAAAATTAACAGTAGTTTTTCAACCGCATTTGTTTAGCCGTACTCGTGATTTTATGAAGGAGTTTGCACAAAGTCTTTCTCTGGCTGATCAGGTTGTATTACTTCCTATCTATCCGGCACGTGAAAAACCGATTGAAGGAATTACTTCAGATGTAGTTTTGGAAAGCATAACTTCCGCTGAAAAAATGATATGCCCAAAGGAAAATCTTATGGAAGTTGTCAAATCATTGAAAACTGACATTCTGATCACCATGGGAGCCGGAGATATTGATCGTTTTGTTGAACCAATTAAACTTTATCTGAATCATGCTTAATTGGAGAAAAAAAATTAAGGATAATAAGCGCTGGATTCTTCTTCCTTTGCTTGCTATAGTGTTGGTAATGATGGGTTTTGTAGCTAATCAACAAAGCGAAAAAACCGTGAAAAATATATTTATTCATGTAGATCAGGAGCATGATAATTATTTTGTTGGAAAAGAAGATGTTCTGGATCTTTTGACATCAAATGGTAGCGACCCGATTATTGGTCAATATGTGGATAAGATAAGCCTCAAAGAGCTTGAAGTCCGCGTCAAATCTCATAATTTTGTCGAAAATGCCCAGGTTTTCAAAGATCCTAAAGGTAATCTAACCGTTAAGGTGAGCCAATGTAAGCCAATTGCCAGAATTATTGACGCAAAAGGTCCAAATGCTTATATCGGAAGTAATGGAGAATGCCTGCCTTCTTCCGAGAAATTTACTGCCCGCGTGTTGTTGATTGATGGTGATTTTGCAAAAAAACTTAAAAATGCTGAGTTCCTAAATTCAGAAGAAGGTATGCCTTACTTTGAATTAATACAATTTGTCCATAACGATCAATTGTGGAAAGCTCAAATTGCCCAAATGACTGTGTTGGGTAACGGCGAAATTCAACTTTACAGCCAAATCGGAGATCAGGTAATTGATTTTGGTAAACCGATAGATTTTGAAAATAAATTTAAAAAACTAAAGATCTTTTATAAAAAGATATACCCCTTCAAAGGATATAATCAATATAATAAAGTGATCTTAAAGTTTGATAATCAGATAATTTGCGAATAATAACATTTTTTATAAAAATTATATGCATAAAGATAAACTCGTTGTAGGCCTTGATATCGGAACCACAAAAATTGTGGCCATGGTCGGTCGTCAGAATGAATTTGGTAAACTCGAAATCCTTGGGATGGGTAAAGCCGTTTCTGAAGGAGTTATCAGAGGCATGGTTACCAATATCAATACTACTGTCAATGCCATTACTAAAGCCATTCGTGAAGCCGAAGATCAGGCAGGTATAAACATCAAAGTGGTGAATGTTGGTATTGCAGGCCAGCATATCAAAAGTTCCATGCATCATGGCAGCATTACACGCAATTCTTCTTCCGACGATGAAATTACGGTTGAAGATATCAAACGCCTTAATGCAGATATGTATAAAACCGTAATGCCTTTCGGCAGCGAAATTATACATGTAATGCCTCAGGATTATATAGTCGACTACGAGCCAGGCATCAAAGATCCGGTTGGAATGGCAGGTGTTCGGTTGGAAGCAGATTTTCATGTTATTACTGCTCAAACCAATGCCATCAACAACATCAATAAATGTGTATTACGTTCCGGTCTTGAAATTGAAAATCTGGTTCTTGAGCCTCTTGCTTCTGCAATTTCAGTTTTAAGTGAAGAAGAAAAAGAAGCCGGTGTAGTTTTGGTCGATATTGGTGGTGGTACTACCGATATAGCTATTTTCCAGGACAATATCATACGTCATACTGCGGTGATACCTTTTGGTGGTAATATTATCACCCAGGATATCAAACAGGGTTGCAACGTTATGCTAAAGCAAGCCGAACTACTTAAAACGAAGTTTGGAAAAGCTTTCGCAGAAGAAGCATCACCTAACGAAATGATATCAATTCCGGGGCTGCATAACCGACCACCGAAAGAGATTTCAGTAAAAAACCTGTCCAGCATTATTGAAGCCAGAATGCAGGAAATTATTGAACTTGTTCATGCCGAAATTATCTATTCAGGGTACGAAGACAGACTAAGTGGTGGTATAGTAATTACCGGCGGTGGTTCACAACTGAACAGTTTACAACAATTGTTTGAATATATGACCGGCAAACCGGTTCGTATTGGCCATCCTAATCAACACCTTGGTAAATGCAAGCAGGAAGTGGTGAAAAGTCCAATGTATTCAACCGCAGTTGGTCTTGTGTTGACTGGCTTTGGATCTATTGACGAACGCGAAAACAAGTATGCTGAATATACCACCGAGACGGTAAGTCAAAAGCAAGTTAGAAAAGAGTCCGGAGGACAAATTTTTAAGAAAATGACTGACCGTATCAAAGGATTGTTGATTGATGATCTGGATGGAAAGCAAGACTACTAATAAGATAACCGAACCTAATTTTAATAAAACCTATTCCGTAATCGAAAATTTAAAAGCTATGTCTACACCTTATAAATTCGATCTTCCCGCACATCACAAATCAATCATCAAGGTAGTTGGTGTTGGAGGAGGCGGTAGCAATGCGGTCAACCACATGTACAACCAGGGTATCAAAGATGTTGAGTTTGTAATATGCAATACCGATATCCAGGCACTAAAAAGTAGTCCTGTACCTACCAAACTTCAGATTGGTGTTGGTTTGACCCAGGGCTTAGGTTGTGGTGCAAATCCTGAAACAGGTCGCAATGCGGCTCTTGAAAGTAAGGAAGAAATCAGAGAATTTTTTAGCGATGGTACCAAAATGGTATTTATCACCGCCGGTATGGGTGGTGGTACAGGTACCGGTGCTGCTCCCGTTATTGCAAAAATAGCCCGGGATCTGGATATACTTACTGTTGGTATTGTTACGCTGCCTTTCAATTTTGAAGGTAGAAAAAAAATCCAGGCAGCTAAAAATGGTATAGCCGAATTAAAACAGTTTTGCGATACGGTACTGGTTATTGTCAACGATAAACTTTTTGATATCAACGATAACCTAACCATGCGTCAAGCCTTCGAGATGGCTGACAATGTGTTAACTACCGGGGCCAAAAGTATTGCAGAGATAATTACTGTAAGCAGCCACGTAAACGTCGACTTTGAAGATGTAAAAACGGTAATGAAAAATTCAGGTGCTGCCGTAATGGGCTCAGCTGTTGCCAATGGCGAAAATCGCGCACTTGTTGCTGCCGAAGAAGCTATCTGCTCTTCATTACTTGACAATACCGATATACTTGGTGCCAAAAAGATTTTACTTTCTATGGTTTCAGGCTCCGAAGCCGAACTTACTGTCAAAGAACTAAACCAAATCACTAGCTACATTCAGGATAAAGCAGGTGATGAGGCCGAAGTAATCTGGGGTGAAGGCATTGATGTAGAATTAGGCGATAGCATACGTGTTACCATTATTGCTACAGGATTTGATCATACCTACGACAATGTTGTTCCTGTTCAGCAAAAGAAAGTATTTGATCTGGACAAAGACCAGAAAGCAGTTGAACCTACAGAGTCGATTTCTAAACCCGAGTCAAGAGACTTCTTTGTTTATGAAAAAAAGGAGATTGAAGTACCTGTTCAAAAACCTGTAGAACCGCAGAACTATACTCCGCAAACTCCGGGTTATAATTCTTACCGTCCGGAGGTTAACCAAAACAGGCCTGAATTCCAGAACACTAGACCAGATATTCAGCCTGAGAAAAGGGTAGAGACTCCTCAATATTACAGAAATCCTGAACAAGAAGATTTAAGGCAGTACACTCAATATGTTCAAAATCAAGCAGAACCTTTGAAAGACCCAATTACACAAGGTCAGTTTGATTTTGTAAATGATACAGAAGATAAAAAAAGGATATTACAAGATCAGGCTGTAGATCGTATCAAAAGATTGAAAAATCTGAATACGCCTATGGATGTTAATCCGGATGATTTTAAAAATAAACTGGAAGTACCAGCTTACTTAAGAAGAAAAGTTGACCTGCCGGAATATCCTCATTCTTCCGAAAAGAAAATCAGTCGTTTTAACCTGAATGACGATAATGAACTTCTGGGCAATAACAGGTTTTTACATGATAACGTTGATTAATAACTAAATTATTGGGTTAGCAATTTATTGCTTGGATGGGCTTTGAGGAAATTGCGTTAAGAAATTTCAAGGAATGAAGCGTAAAAAATTTCACTGTTTGAAGTCCGAGGAAGGAGGACAAGTTTGAAATTTTTAGCGAAATGGAGTGAAATTTTAGTAATATTTCCTCATGCCCTAGATTCTTTTTGCTTACTTTTTCTCATTAATGGAGAAAAAGTAAGGCCGCGCCGGCAAGGCGATGATAATCTAGATTAAACTAAAGATAATCAAAAAGGAAATTATTAATTCTATTAAGTATTAATCTGTTATTAAAAGGAAATCAGGTCTTTGATCTGGTTTTCTATTAATCCTGACAAAAACGTATCGTTTATCTTACCTTCTATCAAAATGCTTTCAATTTTGGGCAGTCGCAGTTTGTTGGCCATTACATGCATACCCAGATAGTTTAGTATATCGGTTAAATGGCTCAAAGCTAGCGCTCCACCCATTGCGCCGGAACCTATACCTACCAAAGCTCCTTTCTTTCTGGCAAAAGGAGATGGATAAGACATCGAATCAATAAATATTTTCAGTATGCCCGGAAAAGAACCATTATACTCCGGAACAACAAATAGAAACTTTTCAGAGCCGGTCATACGTTTAATAATAGTATTAAATTCAGCATGTTTGCCTACTTTTTCGTACATACCTTCTGTTGTTAGATTGGTTGGTAATTCTGTTAAACTAATTAGTTGACATTCAGTGCCGGAATTTTCCAGAATGGCTTGATAAAGTTGAGCAATTTGAATAGACTTAGAGTTCTTACGGTTTGTTGC
>Ga0209276_101119_pt1 | contig 21400 bp, 19 predicted proteins | sample DewCreD2012metaG_3_FD_185473 | JGI IMG/M metagenome (GOLD analysis project Ga0209276, IMG submission 185473) | Hot spring sediment bacterial and archeal communities from British Columbia, Canada, to study Microbial Dark Matter (Phase II) - Dewar... ...
TAGGCGCACAAGGGCCATGTGGGGCCACGGGGTGCGGAGGGAGGGAACGGCTGAAATCCTTACACTACAAGGGTTTCAGCTGGTGCCTGGGGAGGGAGTCGAACCCCCGACACGGGGATTTTCAGTCCCCTGCTCTACCACCTGAGCTACCCAGGCCCTTCTGGCGGGAGCGACGGGATTTGAACCCGCGATCTCCGGCGTGACAGGCCGGTGTGTTAACCTGGCTACACCACGCCCCCGCTCCCGCCGAACGGTAGTCTACCGGCCGCGCAGCGCGAGGGCAAGGGTGCGCGCCCGCCACCGCCAGGGTACCATTCTTCCGGGACGCCGTCGGAGGAGGGCTCCATGCCGCGCGGAAGCCGAGAGTTCGTGACCCCGGACACGGTAGGCCTGCTGGTGGACCTGTACGAGCTGACCATGGCGCAGTGCTACTTCCGGGAGGGCAAGAACGAGCTCGCCACCTTCGACCTGTTCGTCCGCGCCCTGCCGCCCCAGCGGGCCTTCCTGCTCAACGCGGGACTGGACACCGTCCTGGACTACCTGGAAGGCCTGCGGTTCGGCCCGGAGGCGGTGGACTACCTGCGCAGCCTCGGCCTGTTCGACGAGGAGTTCCTGGACTACCTGCGGCACTTCCGGTTCACCGGGGACGTGCGGGCGCTGCCGGAGGGTGAGGTGTTCTTCCCCCCGGAACCCGTCCTGCAGATCACCGCTCCCCGCATCGAGGCCCAGATCGTGGAGACGTTCCTGCTGAACCAGGTGAACTTCCAGGTGATGGTCGCGAGCAAGGCGGCCCGGGTGGTGCTGGCGGCCCGGGGTCGGCCGGTGGTGGACTTCAGCCCCCGCCGGGACCACGGCACCGACGCCGCCCTGAAGGCGGCCCGGAGCAGCTACCTGGCGGGCTGTGTGGGCACCTCCAACGTGCTGGCGGGCATGCTGTACGGGATCCCCGTGTACGGCACCATGGCGCACTCCTACGTGATGTCCTTCGACAGCGAGCTGGAGGCCTTCCGGGCCTACGCCCGCCACTTCCCCGACCAGTGCGTGCTCCTCATCGACACCTACGACACCCTCGAGGGGGCGCGGCTGGCGGCACAGGTAGCCGACGAGCTGCAGGCCAGCGGCCACCGCCTCCGGGCGGTGCGCATCGACAGCGGGGACCTGCTGGAGCTCAGCCGGAAGGTCCGCCGGATCCTGGACGAGGCCGGCCACCCCGAAGTGCAGATTCTGGCCAGCGGGGACCTGAACGAGTACCGGATCGCGGAGCTGGTGGCAGCCGGCGCCCCCATCGACGCCTTCGGCGTGGGGACGGAGATGGGGACTTCCTACGACGCGCCGGCCCTGGGCGGGGTGTACAAGCTGGTGGAGGACGAAAGCGGCTACCGCATCAAGCGCAGCACCGGCAAGGTGACCCTGCCTGGCCGCAAGCAGGTGTGGCGGGTCTGCCGCGACGGCGTGCTGTACGAGGACGTCATCGCCCTGGCGGACGAGCCCGGCCCGCCCGGCGCGGAGCCCCTACTGGTGGAGGTGATGGTGGGAGGCGTCCGGTCCGTGCGGGAGACCCTCGCGGAGGCCCGGGAGCGGGCCCGGCGCCGGCTGCGGGCGTTGCCGGAGGCCCTGCAGGACCTGCGTGACGGCTCCTACCCCGTGCGCCTGGGACCGCGCCTGGAAGCCCTGTTCCACCGGATGGCCTCCGCGTAGCGGCCTACTGGAACCGCACCCGCACCCGGTCCCGGTCCTGGGGGTAGTAGCGGAGGAACTCGTCCACCGTCATCTCCCGGTCGTTCACCCACACCCGAAGCCGTCCCGGGGCCTCCCCGCACTTGTCGCCGTTGCGGAACCTGCGGCCGTCCGGTAGCACCAGGGCGTCCGGCTCGAGCGACACCCCTATGGACCGGAGAAACGTGGCCAGCGTCCCCTGTCGACCCTCCTCGTCGCTCACCGGGTGCACGTGGATCACCCCGTCCCCGTGCGTGTGCACGTTGCCGGGGCTGGGAGGGAAGGCCAGGGCGCGGCCGCACACCTCCACGGAGAAGGGCGCGTGCCAGTGGGCCCCGGCCCGCGGGTACGGCGGCCGGGACCGGATGGCGTACGCCACCACCGCCACCCCCAGCACCACCAGCGCGCCGAACGCCCAGGGCCAGATCCGGTCGATGGGGCGCTTTGCCTTCTGGGGCTCGTGCTTCGGGCTCCTGCGCTTGGCCATGGCCTTTCGAGGTTTCAGACGGGGTAGCCCATGCTCTGCAGGGCCAGCCGGCCTTCCTCCGTGAGCCTCTCGGGCGTCCAAGGCGGGCTGAACACGATGTCCACCTCCACCTCCTCCACCCCCGGCAGCTGGCCCACCTTCCACCGGATCTCCTCCGCCAGGACCGGCCCGATGGGGCAGCCCAGTGCGGTGAGGGTCATCTGGATGCGGACCTTACCATTTTCCTGCGTGATGTCGTAGATCAACCCCAGGTCCCAGATGTTCACCGGGATCTCCGGGTCGTAGCAGGTCTTCAGCACCTCCACGATCTCTTCCCGACTAGCCATAGCGACCCCCTCGCGCGACCTTTTCTAGCCTACCACACCCCGACGGCGGTCCCGGGCCGGCCCTGGGCTCTGTCCCCGCCCCTGTCCCCTACGCCCTGTCCCGCGCCCTGTCCCCGGGGTCCTGTCCCCTGGGCTCTGTCCCCGGGGCCCTGTCCCCGGGGCCCTGTCCCCTGGGCTCTGTCCCCGGCGCCCCAACAGCCAGCGACGAACGGGGCGCCAGCTCGAGCAGGCGCTTGGACGTCTGCCGGAGGCCCAGGCGGGTGGCCCGGCTCGAGGAGGCCAGTGCCCGGCTGGAGCAGGTCCACGCACGCCTCGCCAAAGCCCACGCCCGGCTGGAGGAGCGCATGGGGGAACCCGCCACCCAGGTGGACAGGCTGTCCGGCGCCGTGGGCTTCACCCTCGAAGAGCTCGCCTGGGAGCTGGCGCGGTATGCGGCGTGCATGCTCCAGCCTACTCATCGGGCCGCTATGGGGAGCCCCGGAACCCGCTGCCCCTCTCGCAGGCACTGTCGCCCTTTGGCGACCCCGGGTCCCTCGCTCCGCCGGCGTTTCGGCTCGTGACGGCGGCGCACGGTGCGGCCAGGCGTCTCGAGAAGCTCGAGCGCGCTGGAACATGATGAGGATGGCTCAGATGAGGCTCCGGCGGCGAAACGCCCTGGCGTTGGTGACCAAAGCCTACGTCTGTAGGCGCTACAAACTTGGAATCGAGCAAGTCAAGAAGGGGATCACTCCCTTGACGGGTTCGATGCTGCCAGCTTTTACTGACAGGAGAGGAGCCCAAGCGGGGCTATAGCCCGACATGGACGCCTTGGACGTCTTGGGTGTAGATGGCACTCGACGCGGTTGGCTCACCATTCGCCTGTCGGGCGGCACATTCTCCGGCGCCCGGTCTTTTGAAAAGTTCGGAGACCTCATTCGGGCATTCCCCACTGCGGCCGTCATTGGTGTCGACATCCCGATAGGGCTGCCCGCCCGCGGCCGCCGAAAAGCGGACGAATTAGCCCGAAAGAAAATCAGACCCCTCCACAATAGCGTGTTCTTCGCACCCCCTCGCCCGGCCCTCGAGGCCGAGCATTTCGCCGAGGCCGTAGAAATCGCCAGATCGCTAGACAGCTCCCTGTCCCAGCAAGCCTTCGCTCTCCGCTCCAAGATCCTGGAAGTGCTGCAGACCCTGGAGGCGCCACCCTTGGAGGCGGGCCCGCGCATCGTGGAGGTCCACCCCGAGGTGTCATTCTGGGCCATGAACGGTAAGCGGTCTCTCTCCCATCCCAAGAAGAGCTGGAACGGGGTGATGGCGCGCCTGCAGCTGCTACGGGCACACGGCGTGGACCTACCCTCCCTAATTGAGAGTGTAGACAAAGCCAGTGCCGACGACGTCCTTGATGCCGCCGCAGCCGCTTGGTCCGCCTGGCGGGTCGCCTGCGGCCAAGCGCAGAGCCTCCCCGACCGTCCAGAGGTAGACCAAGCGGGCCGGCCGATGGCGATTTGGTACTGACTCCACCGGCGCGGGTTCTCCCGAATCTGTCCAGCAATTCCGGCTCCTTGCGACCAGCCATTCGCTGGCTGGCCGCACATTATCCGCCCTGAACGGCCCTCCAGCACCTCCAGGAAGCGCTATGAGGACCCCTCAGCCGGCCAGGCCCAGTCTGCACTTACCAGATGCCCGCTGCCGGCCGGCCGGGCGACCACGACATCTCCTCCGGAATCTTCTAGATCACCTCCGTGGACGTCACCGCTCTCTTGCACCGCTTGCCCCCATCTGTCAGCAGTCGTGCGGCAAAGCAACGCTTCACCACTTGATCTCGCCCAGGTCAGGTTCTCAATTTCCACTCACTGTGCGACAGGGATCCGGGTCGTTGCAAGCGCCAGCCGCCGAGAGGGCTAGCGGATCACGGTTACGACCCCGTGATCAACAGAGCCTACGGTCCGGGCCCAAACCGCCCTCACGGTGTCGGACTCGGCATCGGCGACGGAATGGCAACAGCTACCCGTCGCAGTGTCGCCCGTCGTGGCGCTCGTCTCACGGAGAGGGTTATAGCCGATCGGGGATAGGGGCAAATTTGACTTTTGCCCGCTCTGGGATAAATTTCCTAAGGGGGGCATTGTGGGCGGTTTCACCGAATACGACCGTTATGACGGCCTCGGACTGGCCGAACTGGTCCGCCGCAAAGAAGTCTCCCCGGCCGAACTGGTAGAAGAGGCAATTCGCCGCATAGAGACGGTGAACCCCCAGATCAACGCCGTCATCTACCCCATGTACGACCTGGCCCGGCGGCAGGTGCAGGAGGGACTGCCCGAGGGGCCGTTTCGGGGCGTGCCCTTCCTGCTGAAAGACCTGCTGGCCCACTTCGCCGGAGTCCCCACTCGCAGCGGCAGCCGCTTTTTCCGCGACTTCATCCCCGACCACGATAGCGAAATCGTCCGGCGCTACCGGCAGGCCGGGGTGGTGGTTCTGGGGAAGACCAACACGCCGGAGTTGGGCTTGGTGCCGTATACGGAGCCGGCCCTCTTCGGGCCGTCCCGCAATCCCTGGGACCTCTCCCGGACGACGGGTGGGTCCAGCGGCGGATCGGGGGCGGCGGTAGCCGCCCGCCTGGTCCCGCTCGCCCACGGCACCGACGGCGGCGGCTCCATCCGCATCCCTGCCTCCTGCTGCGGCGTCTTCGGCCTGAAGCCCACGCGCGGCCGCATCCCCATGGGCCCCGACATCGGCGAGGCCTGGCGCGGGATGGGCACCCACCACGTCCTGACCCTCTCGGTGCGGGATAGCGCGGCCATGCTGGACGCCACCGCCGGGCCCGATGTCGGCGCGCCGTACATCATCCCGCCGCCCCGGCGCCCGTTTCTGGAGGAAGTGGGACGGGACCCCGGCCGGCTGCGCATCGCCTTCACCACCCGGCCCCTGCTGCCCGGCACCGTCCACCCCGACTGCATCCGGGGGATAGAGGAGACGGCCCGCCTGTGCCGCGACCTGGGCCACGATGTAGAGGAGGCGGCGCCGCAGATAGACGGCCACGCCTTCGCCCGCGACTTCCTGACCATGGTCTGCGCGGAGACGCGGGCGGACATCGCGGAGGGGGAGGCCCTCACCGGGAAGAAGGCCCGCTTTGGGGAATTTGAGCCGGCGACGTGGGCACTGGGTCTCCTGGGGCGGCAGATTTCGGCGGGCGAGTACGCCGGCGCCCTGCGCGCACTGCAGCGCGCGGCCCGTCAGGTGGCAGCGTTCTTTGAGAAATACGACGTCCTCCTGACCCCCACGCTGGCGACACCGCCGATGGAAATCGGATGGCTCCAGCCCACCGGCGTCAAGGCCTTTGCGCTGAAACTGCTGGGGAGCCTGAACGCGGGCGCGCTGCTGAACAAACTGGCCGGGATTGAGGCGCTGGCCGAGGAGGTCTTCGCCTTCATCCCGTTCACGCCGGTCTTCAACGTCACCGGACAGCCCGCGATGTCGGTGCCGCTGCTGTGGAACGGCGAGGGGTTGCCCACCGGGACGCACTTTGTAGCCCACTTCGGGGAGGAGGCGACGCTCTTCCGGCTGGCCGGGCAGTTGGAGCAGGCCCGCCCCTGGTTTGACCGCCGCCCGCCGGTGTGCGGGTAGAGCATCCCATCATCCTCGGAATCCGGGGCGGAGCCTGAAACCCGCCTCCCGTAATGTGTCCCATGCCGCCACAAATTCGGCGTTTAAGCGGACGGCTGCCCGATGCGCGCCCTTTATGCCGGGACGGTCAGCCCCACACTCATCGTTTCCAAGTGGCCGCCGGACATTCTGCAATAACTCTAATAACCTATGGTTTGGGTTCCCGAAGGAAAACATCAATCGCGGGTATCTGCTCTCGCCTGAGCGAAAGTTGGGTCCAGCCTTACTCCTCTCTGCTGTCTTGTACCTGAGAGAGTTATCAGGCTTATCTATTTACGGTCTCCGGCTGCGAGGTTGGACCTCATCAGAAGCCGTCTTTCTGGCCGCGTTGAGCCGTGCTCGCAGGTCACCGGGAATATCCGCATGAAGGAACTCAATCTCAGCAGGGACGCGCCCCGCTTCCTTCTCTCTGCAGCACAAGTCAAACATGTCCCGCTCCGTGAGAATAATGAGCCGACGTTCGGCCTCGGCAAGTAGAAGGAACAGCATGTCGGAGCGCAGTTTATGGAGCTTGCCGACCGCTAGCTTACCTGCAGATGTATAGGCGCCGCTCGTTGAAATGGCTGCGACAACTTTCCCATCGTCACTTACGGCGTCGAAGTCAAAGACGCCCCCGGACTTGAGAGGTACCCTTTCGCGCCGAAAGCCTTGACCGAGTGTACGGGGCATCCAGTACGCCCGTACCCAGTCTTCCACTTGGAGCTGAATCCTGGTATCCGCCATATCTCCTCCCCGCACAGGCAACCGTCGACGCGGCGATCCGCCCCGCCTTCCTGCCATCAGCCCCCTCGGGCTCCGCGTCAGCGTACCACCCCCGACACCCTCCCTATCCTCGCACGCTACGCCCTCTCCAACGTCGAGGTCGCCCGCCTCTTCGCTGGCTTCGCCTCCGTTATCCAGGCTCCCCGGCTGTCCCTTTCGAGTGCCCCCCAACCAGCTCGCTCAATCCCCTCACTATCTCGGTTACCCGCCCGACCCACTCAGACGCCCTGAATCTCGGGTACTTTTCCTCATAGTCTGGAGGAAAGTTCAGCCCCGCCCTCTCCGCCAACATCTCCTTCAACTTCTTCCGAAATTCGACGGCTACCTCGTCGTCGTTCAGCCAACCGAAATTGACCTGTAGCATCCCGTCCGTGAATACTGTGAATACCGACCTACGACTGATCCAGTCGTATTTGGGGCCAAATGACCCAGAGGCACCCGTGCCCCACGCAATGTGATCGGCGGTTCCCCGCACGTACTCGTAAAGTTCTCGTATTCTCTTCTCTACAGACATGCCCAGTCTAGCTCTCAAATCTTCAAAGAACGTCTGTTCGTCCCACCGCCTTCTAGCCCCGGGCGTCAAAGGTGCCGACCTTGCCTTGCTACTCTCCCCGCCGTACAACTTCGGGATCACAATTTCCCAGTCACCGTATTGGTAAAACTCGAGCTCGCATGCCAGTAGCGTAAATGCACTATTGGAATTGATAAAAGCAATAAGATCCTTGAGTTGGTCATGCAGGCGATCCATTACAACGACGAAGGTAAAACGACCCGACTGCAGGTCCGACTGAAATCGCGCCATTAGGCTAGCTAGCTGCTCGTCGTCGAGACCGAAGACTTCCCTCAACTTCTCCCGGAGTGGTACGCCCAACCTCTGCCCCACTACCTTATCGATAAGAGCCTCGATTCCAGGGTCGTCCCGAAAAGAGTTCCAAAGTCCTGCGCCGTAGTCTAGTACTTGTGCTACTACCAACCTTTTGTCCGGGTTTTTATATAGCTTGGTTTCAATGACGTACACCGCCCCTTCGTCGTCCACGGCCAGGGCATCGACGGGACCTCCCCGCGTCGGAAACTCACGAGCGATCACGAATAACCGGAGGTCCTCCCTGAGATCGTCGAGTGGGATCACGTCCGGGTTCTCCTGAATGTACTTCTGGAGACGGTCCTCCTGAGTAACCGGCGTCGGCTTAACCTTCTTCGCCTCCTGGCCTTTCTTCACGATGACGATTGGCATGTTCCCTCCTTTCTATCCCTCTGAACTCGGCTCGCCCCTCTCTTCCTCCATCAAGCTAGAAACCCTAGGTCAGCCAGCACTAAGCAGGCGTGCGTCCGCCCTGCTTCGCCCAAGCGCTGCGGGTCCCCAGCCCCCAACTCCCGGGCAATCTCCCCATCGGCAGGCACGAGGTCCGGGCGAAGCGCGCGGCCTCCTTTCGGAATTCCCGCACCTAGGGGCCTGCTTTTCGGCATCTGGACTCCTTCCCTGAGGCTCCTGCCTCTCAGTCCTTAGGGGTCCATGAAACCGGGGCAAGACCACTGCTAACCGCACCGCCCCTACTGTCCGCGCACAGCTATCCTCGCGCCCTTCTCCGCGCCGCCCGCCGTCTCTGGGACCGTGTACGTCTCCCGCTCGGCCCTAGGCTTTCGGCCGACGCGCGGTCCATCGCCGACCGGTGCACCCAGAACAACCGAAGTGGTGGTGAGGCGGAGGCGGGTGACACCGCGACGGCGCGTCGGTCTGCCGCAACGGCCTCCCGCTCGGGCGCCTCCCGCCCGCTGGATCCCCCAGACGCGGTGAACACCGTTTCTTTCTTCATCTCACCCCGGCTCCTGCGCGGTGGTTCGTACGCGTCGGCCGGGTCCCCGAACTCCACCGGTGCCGCTTTCCAGGCCCAGTACTCAACCGCCGTCGGGCTGAAGACGAAAGCTCCAGATACCGTCCCTTCCTAAGGTCTTCCTCCAGCTCCTTCTCAGTCACGTGCCCTGCCCGCGGGCCAACAAGCCTCTCGTCTAGATGCGGGATCCGGTACCTTCCGTCCCACCGCGAGTCCGGAGCCAGAAGCGCTTCGGCCTGCCTCACCGTCAATTTTGTGACTGTCCGGTACAGTCGCGGCGCGCGTCGCGCCAGTTCCTCGTCCTCGGCGTCCGTCTGCCCTTCCAGAAACCGCCAAAGGACGTCGGCAACGTACTCGTCCATGAAGTCCCGCTCTTGCACGCTCCCACCCCTTACCCCTTTCTCTTGTTTCGAGACGGCTCGCCCGACCGGTCGATCCACCCCGCCCGCCCGTTCGGTGCACGGTTCCACCCGGCCGAGCTGCTATCTTACAGGATTCCCGACGCCTCCATCGCCCCCACGGTCTCTTTCACAAAGTGAACAACCTGCCTCCACTGTTCCTCCGGCTCCTGGCTCTCGAGGTCGCTCAGAGGCATCTCCCGGACGTACCACTCGAGATCCGCGAGCTCGGGCTCCCGGACTCCCGGCAGTTGCAGCGCGTCCACAGTCCGGGCGTGCTCGGCAAGCCGCCGGGCCTCCCGCGAGCCATTCGCATACCACCCGACCATTAGGTAGCTCTCTCCCTTCTCTCCATCTCCCTCGTACCACATGTACAGGTCGAGGGGCCCCCGCCAATTGTCCGCCCGCGTAGCCGCGCGTAGCTCACCGTCCTTGTAAACCGCTTCCGGGTGCCGAGTGAAGCCAAAGCTCTCCCAAGCGTAGGCAAGACCCTCGAGCAGCTTGTCTAGCTTCTTCTGGACGCGAAAGCTATCCGCATACGCCCGACTGTCGCCCGGTGACAGGCCTATCCACCACATCTGCATCCCTCCTTTCCACTCAGTTGCTGGCGTTTGCCCGAGACATCCTCCGCCCGGCTACTACTCCCTCTCGAACCCATGGGTCCTGAACTTCAGGGTCCTGGCGTTCTCGGTGACGGTGCGCACCACGTTCTCCGGGACTCCCTCCGGCGCGACGGCCTCGATCTCTAGCGTCACCTGGACCCGGGCCCCGGCGACGTCGACGAAGTGGGTGATGATCTCCCGAGCAACTTCTGCCGTCTCCGCCCCGGCCCGGACAGGGACTAAGCGCACATCCCGTGAAAGCCAGTCGGAGTCCACCCGTCCCCCATCACCCTGGGGTTACTATTTCGTCCCGTTGCCCCGTCTACCCCCGTTTAACCTTCGCCCGGCGCGCCCTCCTCCGAGCGTTCCTCCGCCCGGAGGCAGCCTGACAGCCCCACGTCTTCGATGGCTGTCCTCAGTTCGCCCATTAGGGCCTTCCACGTCGTCGCGTCCAGTTCGCCCTCGAACGTGGCCTCCGCACGTAGGTTGTTCAGGCTTGACCAGCCGGGTACCGATGCGGTCCACGCCTCCACGGGTATCGTGCCGGAGACACCTCCAGTTGGTGCGGCAGGGGGGTCCACCCGCGAGGCAGACGGGCGAAGTACGGGTCGAACTCGTACGCGATGCCCAGGCGGTAGGCCTCAACTCCCAGCCGCAGCAGCTGCCCGTCCCCGTCGAAGCGACGCTCCTGGTCGAGGACCTGAATGCTCCGCAGGTCGTCAGCCGTGAGGGTAACGCGGCGGAACTGCTGCGTACGTTGCCCCACCAGCCCGACCACCCACGTATCCGGGCTGTCCGCGCGGACGGTCTCCACCAGCATGGGCTCGGAGAACTGAGGACCTACGAGTACCTGCCCTTCACGGAGCAATGCTGCTTCCTCCCCCACTCCGCCTCAATCCTCCCGGGCTAGATAGTAGACAGGCTTTAGCGGCAGAATCCGTCTGCCCTCCTCAGGGATGTCCTTGTAATATTGCACCCACAGGTCGAAGAGCTTTTCCAGGTCCAGAAGCGTAATCCGTCGGGCCGGCTGCGAGCGTGCCTCCTGCTCCGCATCTTTCGTGAACCCACCCGCCGAAATCAGCAGCCCGATGTCCTCGTTCCCGAGAACCGCCATGAACGCGCGCAAGCCCTCTACCGTTACCCTCTCTCGCCTCCGCTTTACCTGAACCCTGACGCGTGGCCCCTGAGTCCCGAGGGGATCGGAATAGGCGATGAGATCTGTACCGCCGTCGGGACCAGGCCGCGATCCACGCCACGTGATAGCCCATGCCTTGGAGCAACGCCTTGACCAGGTTTTGAAAATCATACGGGTCTAGGTCCAGCAGATACTCCTCGACCTCCCGCCAGGCCATCTCCTCTGCTTCCTCGAAGGTAACCCCCGCTGCTGGCCCTTCTTTAGGCTCCTCCTCCGCTTCTTCCGGCAGCGAAGCCTCCCACCGCTTGTACAGCTTATCGACCTGCCGCTCGAATTCCTCGGGATCCTGATAAGCATCCAAAGCTTTCCGTCCTTCGTCCGTGAGCAACCATCGCCCCTTTTCCTTGACCAGCCATCCCGCCTTCACCGCTTTAATGGTTGAGAAGCGAACGATCTTCTCATAGCGGCGGACACCGGGCCGTGCGGGATAGTCGCTGTCCTCGAAAGGCGTAGGCGGCACCACCGAACGGAGTCGTGTCAGCACATCCTTGGCAGGAAGACCGTCGGGAAACTGTGCCAGCACACGGAAGACTCCGCGGACAAGCTCGCCTCCGCGTCGCGCGGTCACCTCGGCCATTGCGTCACACCCTCGAGCAAAGCGGTACTCGCGTTGGTCCTGGTCTCGACGGGAAGGTGGAGCCACCGGTACAGCACGTCCTGCCACTGCTCCCCGCACACCACCAGGCACCGCTGCACGTCGGTGCCGGACCACTGGACGTTCACCACGGTCCCGGTCCGGTCCGGCAGGACGCCGCGCACCACGGCCTGGGGTCTGAGGTCCTCCAGCTTCACCGCCTTCCCCCGAGGGAGCCGGCCCGCTTCTGGGGCTTGCCTTGTGGCGTATTATACCAAGTCTATGTTCGGGAGACGCACCGCCCAGACCGGTCCAGCCGGCCGGCGGGGTGTCCGTACGTCGGCTGCCGACCGGTGAATGCCCCTCGGCGCGTAGCGACGTCCGAGAGTCTCCCGCACCCGACCGGTGCCAGCCCGGGTGCGGGGCGGATCTGGCGGCCCGCGGCAGGGTATGATCGGGACGTGCGCCGTTTTCACCAGGCTACAGGCGTGGTCCTCGGCTACGACGAGACCGCCTTCCCGGAGGAAGGGGTCCGGCGCGTGCGGGCTAGCTGGAAGGCCCTGCTGCCCGCGCGGACCATGCGCTTTCTGCGGCAGGACCGCGAGGCGCCGGCCTCGGTGCTCCTGAGCCTGGGCGCCTTCGCGGACCCCGCGGCCCTGCGGCAGACCCTGGAGCTGGTGCGGTCGGAACCGGCCCGGCCCGCGCGCCAGAGCCTGTGCGAGCTGTTCGAGTCCTGCGGCAAGCCCCACCCGGAGTTCCAGTTCCGGTGGGACCTGAAGTCGGTGATGGTCCGGGGCCGGTTCGTCCCCCGGAACGGCGAAGAGGTGGACGCCGCGCTGTGCGGCCTGCGGGACCTCGCGGAGCAGCTGGAACGAGCCGGCCTGCCTCCGGGAGCGAGCGTGGTGGTGGCGACCTATCAGGGACGGTGGACCCCGTACCGCGCCCACGGGTTCGACGTGGACTCCGGCCGGGCGCGGGCGTGGGGGTACCGGGACGGGCGCTGGGAGCAGGAGGAGGGCGGATAGGTTGGCCTGGCGGGTCTACCTCTTGGCTGTGCTGGCCGCGGCCCTGGTGGTGTGGCCCACCGTGGCGCGCTGGTACACGGACTGGCTGTGGTTCGTGGAGCTCGGCTACCCGCGGGTGTTCTGGGTTCCCGCGCTGTCCAGGGCGGCCCTGTTCGCCGTCGTGGCCGCGGTGGTGTGGGCGGTCCTGTACCTGAACCTGCGGGTGGCCCTGCGGGCCCTGCCGCCTCCGGCGCGCGTGGAGCTGAGGCTCGACGGGACCCGGTACGTCCCCCGCCCTGGCCTGCGGCGCTGGCTGGGGCTGGGCTGCGCGGTGGTGGCTGTCCTGGCGGGGCTTGCTAGCACCGGTCAGTGGGTGGCGTTCCAGCAGTTCCTGCACGCCGCGCCCGCGGGGGAACAGGACCCGGTGTTCGGCCTGGACGTTTCCTTCTACCTGTTCCGGCTGCCCTTCTGGCGGTTCTTGCAGCACTTGCTGTGGGGCTGGCTGCTCGTGGCCGGCGCGGGCGCGCTGGCGGTATACCTGGTGGCCGCCACGTCCCGTCTGAGCCTGCGGGGCCTGCTGCGGCTGCCTCCAGGAGCGAGGGCGCACCTGTCCCTGGTGGCCGGGCTGCTCCTTCTGGTCCGGGCCGCGGGGTTCCGCCTGGACGCGTACGAGCTGCTCACCTCCCAGCGGGGTCTGGTGTTCGGGATCACCTACGCGGACGCCCACGCCCGGCTGCCGGCGCTGCAGCTGCTCGCTGCCCTCGCGGCAGTGTGCGCGGGGCTGTTGTTCCTGAACGTGTGGCTGCGGACCCTCCGCTTCGCGGCCGGGGTCCTGGCGGTGATGGTGGCGGCGTGGTTCGTGGGCGTGGGGGTGGTACCTTCTCTGGTCCAGCAGCTGGTGGTGGCACCCGCGGAACTCAACCGGGAGACCCCTTACCTCCGGGCGCACATCGAGTCCACCCTGCGGGCGTACGGGCTCCACAGGGTGCGGCTCGTGCCCTTCGAACCCCAGGACCGGCTGGACCCCGCGGCCGTCCAGCGGCAGCGGGCCACCCTGGACAACGTGCGCCTGTGGGACTACCGGCCCCTGCTGGAGACTTTCCGCCAGCTGCAGAGCCTGCGGGCGTACTACACCTTCTCCGACGTGGACATCGACCGGTACCCGGTCGGCGGGCGCCAGCAGCAGCTCATGCTGGCGGTGCGGGAGCTGGACACCTCCCGCCTGCCGCCGCAGGCCCGCACGTGGGTGAACGAGCACCTCGTCTACACCCACGGTTACGGCGTGGTGGCGTCCCCCGTGCACCGGGTCTCCGAGGAGGGCCTGCCGGAGCTGTGGTTGCGGGACATCCCGCCCCGGGCGGAGTTCCCGGAACTGCGGCTGGACCGCCCGGAGATCTACTTCGGCGAGCTGACCCGCAACTACGCGATCGTCCGCACCCGGGTGGAGGAGTTCGACTACCCCCGGGGCGACGAGAACGTCACCACCCGCTACCAGGGCCGCGCGGGGATCCCCCTGCGGGGCTGGCTGCGGCGCATGGCCTTCGCCACCCGGTTCGGAGACTGGCGCGTGCTGCTCTCGACCGACCTGACCTCCGACAGCCGCGTCCTGTTCGCGCGCGCGGTGCCCGAGCGGGTCCGGCGCCTGGCGCCCTTCCTGCGGTACGACCGGGACCCCTACGCGGTGGTGGCGGACGGCCGGGTGTTCTGGGTGGTGGACGCGTACACCACCAGCGACCGCTACCCGTACAGCCAGCCGGTGGGACCGTTCAACTACATCCGGAACTCCGTGAAGGCGGTGGTGGACGCCTACCACGGGGATGTCCGGTTCTACGTGGCGGACCCCACCGACCCCGTACTGCGGGTGTACGCCCGCATCTTCCCGGGGCTGTTCCGCCCCCTGGACGAGCTGCCCGCCTCGCTGCGGGCCCACCTGCGCTACCCCCTGGACCTGTTCGAGGTGCAGGCCCAGGTGTACGCCACCTACCACATGCGCGACCCCCGGGTTTTCTACAACCGGGAGGACGTGTGGGCGGTGGCCAACGAGATCTTCGCGGACCGCCCTCAGCCCGTGGAGCCGTACTACGTGACGCTGCGGCTGCCCGGCGCTCCTGCGGGGACGGTGGAGTTCGTCCTCATCCTGCCCATGACTCCGCAGCGCCGGGACAACATGGTGGCCTGGCTGGCGGCCCGAAACGACCCGCCGCACCTGGGCGAGCTGCAGGTGTTCACCTTCCCCAAGGACCGCGTGGTCTTCGGGCCCATGCAGGTGGAGTCCCGCATCAACCAGGACCCCTACATCAGCCAGCAGCTGACCCTGTGGAACCAGCAGGGCTCGCGGGTCATCCGGGGTAACCTCCTGGTGGTCCCCGTGGAACAGTCCCTCCTGTACGTGGAGCCCATCTTCCTCCAGGCGGAGCGCAGCCAGCTGCCCGAGCTGCGGCGGGTGGTGGTGGCCCAGGGCCCCAGGGTGGCCATGGCCGCAACCCTGGACGACGCGCTGTCCCAGGTCCTGGAAGGTAGGGCTCCCTCGCCGCCGGCCCCCGGCGCAAGTTCCCCGCGCGCCGAGCTGCTGGCCGAGGCGCTGCGCCGGTACCGGCTCGCCCAGGAGCTGCTGCGCCGCGGCGACCTGGCCGGGTTCCAGCGGGAGCTGGAAGCCCTGGGCCGGGTCCTGGAGGAACTCGCCGGCCGGCGGTAGCCCCTAGCTCTCGACCGATCGTCCGGCAGGGTTTTGGCCCAGCGGCGGCGAACCGCTGGCGGGCGAAGGGGGGTGGAACGCGTGCAGACTCGCACGGAAACCCTGCAGCACACCATGATGCGGGTGCCCTTGACCCTGCCGCACTTCCTGGAGCGTGCGGCAAAACTGTACCCGAAGGTGGAGATCGTCTCCCGCCTTCCGGACCGCTCCCTGCACCGCTACACCTACGCGGACTTCTACCGCAGGGCCCGCCGCCTGGCGGAAGCCCTGCAGCGGGCCGGCCTGCGGTCCGGGGACCGGGTCGCCACCCTGATGTGGAACCACTTCGCGCACCTAGAGGCGTACTTCGGGATCCCCTGCGCAGGTGGCGTCCTTCACACCCTGAACCTCCGGCTGCACCCCTCGGACATCGCGTACATCGCCGGCCACGCGCAGGACCGCTTCCTCATCGCGGACGACGTGCTGCTGCCCCTGGTGGAGCAGGTGCGGCCTCACGTCTCGTTCGAGCGGATCTTCGTGGTCCCGCTCACGGGCGCGCCGGTGCCCGCGGGCTACGAGAGCTACGAGGACCTCCTGGCTACCGCCACGGGCTCCTGGGACTACCCGCCTCTCGACGAAGAAGCGCCCGTGGGCATGTGCTACACGTCCGGCACCACCGGCCGCCCGAAGGGTGTCGTGTACAGCCACCGGTCCCTGGTGATCCACACCCTGGCCGCGGCGCTACCGGACGCCCTGGGGCTGAGCCAGCGGGACGTGGTCTGCCCGGTGGTGCCCATGTTCCACGTGAACGCGTGGGGAATTCCTTTCGGTGCCACCCTGCTGGGCTGCAAGCAGGTCTTCCCGGGCCCTCACCTGGACCCCGCGAGCCTGCTGGAGCTCTTCGAGTCCGAGGGCGTGACCGTGACCGCGGGGGTTCCCACCATCTGGCTGGGCGTCCTGGACGCACTGCGGAGGGAGCCCCAGCGGTGGAAGCTGAAGCTCCGCACCCTCGTGGTGGGTGGGTCCGCGGCACCGGAGGCCATGATCCGGGCGTACGACCAGCTGGGGTTCCACGTGCTGCACGCGTGGGGCATGACGGAGATGAGCCCTCTCGGGACCGTGAGCCGCCTCAAGAGCACCCTGGCGGACCTGCCGGAAGACCAGCAGTACGCCTACCGCGCCAAGCAGGGCCTGCCCGCCCCGCTGGTGGAGATCCGGGCCGTTTCCGACCAGGGTGAGGTCCCCTGGGACGGAAAGACCATGGGGGAGCTGCAGGTGCGGGGAGTCTGGGTAGCAGCCTCGTACCACGGCGGGGAGGATCCCGACCGGTGGACCTCCGACGGGTGGTTCCGCACCGGGGACGTGGTGACCATCGACCCCGAGGGCTACGTGAAGATCGTGGACCGCACCAAGGACCTCATCAAGTCCGGAGGGGAGTGGATCAGCTCCGTGGACGTGGAGAACGCCCTCATGGGCCACCCCGCGGTGAAGGAGGCGGCGGTGGTGGCGGTGCCGCACCCCAAGTGGGGCGAGCGGCCGCTCGCGGTGGTGGTGCTGCGGGAAGGCCAGCAGGCCAGCGCCGAGGAGCTGCGGGAGTTCCTCGCGCCCCGCTTTGCCCGGTGGTGGCTGCCGGACGCGTTTGTGTTCGTCTCCGAGATCCCCAAGACGTCCGCGGGGAAGTTCCAGAAAGCCAAGCTCCGGGAGCAGTTCCGGGACTGGTCCTGGGGCTAGCGGACGGTCCTGTAGAAGCGCGAGGGGAGAGGCGGTTTCGCCTCTCCCCTCACATCACTCCCGGCAGCGACCTACTCTCCCGCGCCGTTGCCAGCGCAGTACCATCGGCCCTGGAGGGCTTAACTTCCGTGTTCGGGATGGGAACGGGTGTGGCCCCTCCGGCATTGCCACCGGGAAATCCAAATCCGTCGGCGCTGGAAGCGGCAGTCTCCTCGGACGTTGCCTGGACAGAACCGCGACGGCTTCCAGCGTCGGAAGTCTTCCGCACGCGAGAGCCCGACGCCAAGCTCCTTTCAGCTGCTCCCGAAGGGGAGCTCCCTTCAAGCCCTCGGCCGATTAGTACCGGTCGGCTTCACGCGTTGCCGCGCTTCCACCTCCGGCCTATCTACCAGGTAGTCTACCTGGGGCCTTACCCGGTTGACCCGGTGGGTGGCCTCATCTTGGGGCGTGCTTCGCGCTTAGATGCTTTCAGCGCTTATCACGACCGCACATGGCTACCCGGCGCGTGCCGCTGGCGCGACAACCGGTACACCAGAGGTGCGTCCACTCCGGTCCTCTCGTACTAGGAGCAGCCCCCCTCAAGCCACCGACGCCCGCAGTGGATAGGGACCGACCTGTCTCACGCACCGTCTCCCCGAGTTTCCTCGGGGGGTAGACTATCCCACCACCCCCTTTCGGGGGTGCCGGCGTGTTGCCCGGGCGATGGGTTCCTGTCTGGTCGCCGCCCGAGCCTCGGCCTCCACGGCCTCAGTCGTTACGGGGGTGAAGGCGCGCCGTGCTACCAGCTCCCGCCGTACGTCTTCTGCCCCGTACCGCGGGCGCTTCGAGTAGTTTAGGCGCTGGTAGGACTCGACCCGTTCGGCCCACTCCAAGAATTCCTGTGCCGACGGTCGCGGATTCTGCCGGATCTCGCACAGCAACCGCACCGCTGTCTCAACCTGCTGCTTCTTCGCCACGATGTACGGAGCGACCTCTACCAGGACCCGACTGACGGCATCCACGCCCTCGATATCGCATTGACAGATGCCGTCCGGTCGGTTCCGTACAGAGCCAACCCCCAGTTGTGCACGCAGCCACTCCAGGACGTGCCGGCTCCGTCGGTCTTGGTAGAAACTGATCGTCGCCTTGATCTGGAAGCCGTAACGGTAGTCACGCCTCGGCTTCAGTTGCAGCATTACACTTCCGTCGCCGTCCAGGAACCCCGCTACGTAGGCCTTCGTGGTCTCGTCCACTGCCTTCACCTTCCCACGGGGTCACCCTCGGCATCCGGTCGGTGGACCCGGAGGGCTTCCCCGTTATGAGCCGGTTTTTCCGCAGGCGGTTACCCGCCTGGGCCGCCTTCGTCGACGGTCTGAACCCAGCTCACGTACCCCTTTAATGGGCGAACAGCCCAACCCTTGGGAGGTACTGCCCCCCCAGGATGGGATGAGCCGACATCGAGGTGCCAAACCTCCCCGTCGATGTGGACTCTTGGGGGAGATCAGCCTGTTATCCCCGGGGTAGCTTTTATCCGTTAAGCCACGGCGCTTCCACTTGCCGCCGTAGGATCACTAGGCCCGGCTTTCGCCCCTGCTCGACTTGTGGGTCTCGCAGTCAAGCCCCCTTATGCCCTTGCACTCGCCGCACGGTTTCCAACCGTGCTGAGGGGACCTTTGGGCGCCTCCGTTACCCTTTAGGAGGCGACCGCCCCAGTCAAACTGCCCACCTGACACGGTCCCAGAGCCCGGTGTAGGGCCCCGGTTAGGACGTAGTCCTGACAAGGGTGGTATTCCAAGGGCGGCTCCACGGGAGCTGGCGCCCCCGCTTCCCAGCCTCCCACCTATCCTATACATGCCAAAACCACATCCAGTATCAGGCTGCAGTAAAGCTCCACGGGGTCTTTCCGTCCAGCTGCGGGAAACCCGTATCTTCACGGGTGGTACACCTTCGCCGAGCCCCTCCTCGAGACAGCGCCCAAGTCGTTACGCCTTTCGTGCAGGTCGGAACTTACCCGACAAGGAATTTCGCTACCTTAGGACGGTTATAGTTACCGCCGCCGTTCACCGGGGCTTCGGTTTGGAGCTTCGCCCGGCCCGAAGGCCGGGCTAACCCCTCCCCTTTACCTTCCGGCACTGGGCAGGCGTCAGCCCCTATACATCGCCTTGCGGCTTCGCAGAGACCTGTGTTTTTGTTAAACAGTCGCTTGGGCCTATTCTCTGCGGCCCCCTCGGGCTCGGTGCGCGAAGCACCTCACCCTACCGGGGCACCCCTTCTCCCGAAGTTACGGGGTCAACTTGCAGAGTTCCTTGAGGAGGGTTCCCTCGCGCCCCTTGGCACCTTAAGTGCCCGCCTACCTGTGTCGGTTTGCGGTACGGGCGCCCGGAGTTCTGGCCGCGAAGCTTTTCTCGGCAGCGTGGGATCACTCCCTTCGCGGACGTTTCAAGTCCGCTCGCACTCCCGTCTCGGCCTTAACGGGGTCCCGGATTTGCCTGGGACCCCAGCCTACCCGGTTGGCCCGGCACTTCCGGTCGCCGGTAGAGCTACCCTTCTGCGTCCCTCCGCGGCTCGTAACGAACTCCGAGCGGGGCCGGAATGTCGACCGGCTGTGCATCGGCTACGCCTTTCGGCCTCGCCTTAGCTCCCGCCTAACCTTACGCGGACGAACCTTCCGTAAGAACCCTTAGGCTTACGGGGGGCGGGATTCTCACCCGCCTTTTCGCTACTCATGCCTGCATTCTCACTTCTGCCTCGTCCACCGGTCCTCACGGTCCGGCTTCACCCTACTGCAGAACGCTCCCCTACCGCTCGGCGCGAGCCGCGCCCGCGCCGAACCCGTGGCTTCGGTGCCCAGCTTAGCCCCGTTACGTTTTCGGCGCAGCACCACTCGACCGGTGAGCTATTACGCACTCTTTAAAGGATGGCTGCTTCTAAGCCAACCTCCCGGCTGTCTGGGCAGTGCCACTTCCTTTCCCACTGAGCTGGGACTTGGGGACCTTAGCCGACGGTCTGGGTTGTTCCCCTCTCGACGATGGAGCTTATCCCCCACCGTCTCACTCCCGGCGACCACACCGCGGCATTCGGAGTTTGGTTGGGTTCGGTACGGACTCTTCCGCCCTAGCCCATCCAGTGCTCTACCTCCACGGCGCTCCGCACCGGGGCTGCACCTCAATGCATTTCGGGGAGAACCAGCTATCTCCGGGTTCGATTGGCATATCACCCCTACCCACAGCTCATCCCACGGTTTTGCAACACCGACGGGTTCGGGCCTCCACGCGGGGTTAGCCGCGCTTCACCCTGGCCATGGGTAGCTCACCCGGTTTCGGGTCTGCCGCGTGCGACTGGCGAGGTCCCCCTCGCCCTCCCTTCCGGGAGCGGCGCCCTGTTCAGACTCGGTTTCCCTGCGCCTCCGGCCCGAAGGCCTTAGGCTCGCCACACGCGACAACTCACAGGCTCATTCTTCAATAGGCACGCCGTCAGGCATTCCGGTCCCTTGCGGGACCGGCATAGCCCTCCGACTGCTTGTGGGCACACGGTTTCAGGTTCTATTTCACTCCCCTCCCGGGGTTCTTTTCACCTTTCCCTCACGGTACTCGTGCGCTATCGGTCGTCAGGAGTATTTAGCCTTGGAGGGTGGTCCCCCCGGCTTCCCACGGGGTTCCACGTGTCCCGTGGTACTCGGGAGCGCGGCCCAGGAAGTCCCCTCCCTTTCGGCTACGGGGCTGTCACCCTCTTTGGCCCGCCGTTCCAGGACGGTTCGCCTAGAGAGGGGATTGGTAACTTCCCGACCGGTCCGCAGCCCGGTCCGACCGCGTCCCACAACCCCCCGCGGGCAACGCCTGCGGGCTTGGCACCCGCGGGGTTTGGGCTGTTCCCCTTTCGCTCGCCACTACTCAGGGAATCTCGGTTGATTTCTTTTCCTCCGGGTACTGAGATGTTTCAGTTCCCCGGGTTCCCTCCGCACCGCCTATGGATTCAGCGGTGGGTGACGGGGCATGACCCCCGCCGGGTTTCCCCATTCGGAGACGTCCGGATCGCAGCTTGCTCGGCAGCTCCCCGGACCTTTCGCCGCCGGCAGCGTCCTTCGTCGGCTCCTGACGCCAAGGCATCCACCGTGCGCCCATACTCGCTTGACGGGTTCCCCCTCAGGAGCAGCTGGAAGGAGCTTCGTTGGTCTTGGCCCTTGCGTCTGGCTCTCGCTATGCGGTTGTCAAGGTTCGCCCCCGCGTCCCGTGCGGGGTGGTATCACGCCGCGGAGGAGGCGAACGTTCGCCTCCTCCGCGGGGACCTAAAACCGAGCGTGGCAGGAACGGCCGCGACCTGCGGTCCAGGACCCGGAGGGGTCCGGACCGCGGAACTCCTTAGAAAGGAGGTGATCCAGCCGCACGTTCCCGTACGGCTACCTTGTTACGACTTCGTCCCAGTCACCGACCCCACCTTCGACGGCTCCCTCCCTTGCGGGTTGGGCCACCGGCTTCGGGTGG
>Ga0209276_101124_pt1 | contig 21284 bp, 17 predicted proteins | sample DewCreD2012metaG_3_FD_185473 | JGI IMG/M metagenome (GOLD analysis project Ga0209276, IMG submission 185473) | Hot spring sediment bacterial and archeal communities from British Columbia, Canada, to study Microbial Dark Matter (Phase II) - Dewar... ...
GTTGTTAACCATCCTCAATGCGATGGTCCGGGATCGCCGGAAATGGTGCCTTGAACTTGCTGGTTAACTGTGGGGCACTCGGCCCGCCGGTTACACCAGTTTGACAGACAATACGGTTGCTCCCCTCCGGGAACTCTCCGAAGAGGCCCGCCGGGAGAAGGCCATCCGCCACGGCCACATCTCTACCCTCCACGTCTGGTGGGCCCGGCGGCCCCTGGTGGTGGCCCGCGCCGCCGTCCTGGGCGCCCTGCTCACCGAAGAGGCCGGGGTGGACGAGAAGTTCATCGCCAACCTCTGCCGCTGGGAGGTCCACGACGGCGACCCCGCCGGCCGCTACCTCCTGGAGCAGGCGCGCGCCCTCCTCCGCCAGCGCTTCGACGAGGCCCCGCCCCGGGTGCTGGACTCCTTCGCCGGGGGCGGCTCCATCCCCCTGGAGGCCCTCCGCCTGGGTGCCGAAGCCTATGCCGTGGAATACAACCCCGTGGCCTACCTCATCCTGAAGGCCACCCTGGAGTACCCCCAACGCTACGGGCACCGACTGGTGAGCGAAGTCCGGCGCTGGGGCCACTGGGTCCTGGACCAGGCCCGCCGGGAACTGGAAGAGTTTTACCTCACCCCACCCCCTGCCCCATCCCCTCTCCTGACCGAAGGTCAGGAGAGGGGAGGGGATGCCGCTGCAGGCGGCGGGGGAGGGGTGAGGGCCCGCCCCCCTCTCCCTCCGGGAGAGGGGCCGGGGGTGAGGGCCAGCCCCCCTCTCCCTCTGGGAGAGGGGCCGGGGGTGAGGGCCAGCCCCCCTCTCCCTCTGGGAGAGGGGCCGGGGGTGAGGGCCCAACCCGAAACCCCCATCGCCTACATCTGGAGCCGCACCCTCCGTTGCCCCAACCCCGCCTGCGGCGCCGAAATCCCCCTCTTCCGCCAGTTCTGGCTGGCCCGCAAGGCCGACAAACGGGTGGCCCTCAAACCCATCCCCAACCCGGCGGCGAAACGGGTGGATTTCACCATCGTAGGGGCGTACGGCCGTGCGCCCGTTCCCCCCGATTTTGACCCCTCCCAGGGCACGGTGAGCCGGGGCAATGCGGTCTGCCTCGTGTGCGGCGCCAGCGTCAAGGCCGACTACGTGAAGGCCGAAGCGCAGGCCGGACGCATGGGCCACCGCCTGGTGGCGGTGGTGACCACCCGGGGCCGGGGGCAGGGCCGCAACTACCGCCTGGCGGCCGAGGAGGACCAGGCCGCCTTCCGCCGGGCCGAGGCCGCCCTGCAGGAACTGCTACGCACTCCCTCCCCCTGGCCCTTCGGCCTCCCCTGGGTACCCGAGGAGCCAATGCTCCCTTCCATCGGCAACAATTTCACCGTTTCTGGCGAATATCCCTATGGCATCCGCCGGTGGGGCCAACTCTTCAACCCCCGCCAGTTGCTGGCGCTGGTGACCTTCGGCAAATGGGTGCGGGCCGCGCACGGGGAAATCCTCCGCCAGACCTCCGACCCCGACTTCGCCAGAGCCGTGACCACATATCTGGCGCTGGCGGTGGATTCAGACGCGAACTTCAATTGCGCTCTGAGTATGTGGACTCCCTCCCACGAGAAGGTAGAGCATGCTTTCTTTGGACATCATTTGAGTATGCGATGGGACTATGCTGAGCGGAACATCCTTGAAGTGGGGTGGGAGAACGCCGTCGGTGCGGTCTTGGCAGGGACAAAACCGTCACTTCTTATTTCAAATCCCCACGCCCCCGCATACCTTGGCTCCGCTGCCGCCCTGCCCTTCCCGGACCGGTACTTTGACGCCGTCGTCATTGACCCGCCCTACGCCGATAACGTCCCCTACGCCGACCTCTCCGACTTCTTCTACGTCTGGCTTCGGCGCACCGTGGGCGACCTCTACCCCGAAGCCTTCCAGTGGACGCTGACGCCCAAAGACGAAGAGGCCGTGGTCAACCCCGCCCGCTTCGGCGGCCGAAAACGGGGGGAAGAAATCGCCCAGAAACACTACGGGCGGCTGATGCAGCAGTCCTTCGCCGAAATCTACCGCGTCCTCAAGCCCGGGGGAATGGCCGTGGTCATGTTCACCCACCGCTCCACCGCGGCCTGGGAGTCCCTCATCGGGTCCCTCCTGGATGCCGGCCTCTACCCCACCGTATCCTTCCCCGTGCACACCGAAATGGAGGCCTCCACCCACCAGCGGGGCAAGGGCGCCATCCAGAGCACCATCCTCATGGCCTGCCGCCGCCGTCCGGAGGACGCCCCCATCGGCTGGTACGCCCAGGTGCGCGCGGAACTGGAGGAGGCCATCCCCCAGCGCCTCTCGGAGTTCTGGCGGGCGGGCATCCGCGGAGCGGACTTCTTCATCTCCGCCATCGGCCCGGCCGTGGGCGTCTTCGGCAAATACCGCCGGGTGATGCGTCCCGACGGCCGGGAGGTGAGCGTGAGCGACCTCCTGGACCAGGCCCGGGCCATTGTCACCGCCTTCGCCCTGGAGCAGTTGGGGCTGGCCCGGCTGGACGAACCCACCCGCTTCTACGTCCTCTACCGCTGGGCCTACGGCGGGGGGGATGTCTCCTTTGACGAAGCGAACAAACTGGCCAAGAGCGTGGGCGCGGAACTGGACGCGCTGGCAACCCGGCACCGCCTGGTGGGACGCCGGGGGGACACCGTGCAACTCCCCACCTACGCCGAACGGCTGCGGCAGGAGGCCTGCCTCCGCTCCCTGCAGAAGGCGCTGGAGGACGGGGCCCTGGCCCGGTTGCCGGAGATAGACCAGGTCCATCTGGCCCTCTACTTCTGGCGGAAGGGGGAGGTGGAGGCGCTGGCGGGCCTTCTGGGGCAGACCGGCGTCCTCTCCGAGGACCACCCCCTCTGGCAGACGGCCCAGGCCCTCCTGGAGATAGAACAGGGGCAGAACGGCAGCGCCGTGAGCGAAGAGGCCACCGTCCTGGCCCAACTCCTGGGCAGCAAGCGCAGCCTCCTGCGCCAGGCCGAGGGCCTCCAGACCACCGCCCGCCAGCCCCGCCTGTTTTGAAACCGCGAGGATACGAGGGAACACATTGGTCATTTCCTCAATTGGTCATTGGTCATCTCTTCATTGGTCATTTTGCCAGCGGAGGTGAACGGATATGGCACAGAGCGCGAAACGGGTTTGGGAAGTCTGCGAACCGCACCCGGACGTCTTCTCCCGGGACCCCGACCCCTCCCTCTTCGCCATCAGCCTGCACCACGTGATGCAGGGCTCGGCGGACCGGGACTACACCGACCCGGAGCGGTTCTTCACCCGCACCTACATGACCCGCGCCCTCTCCGACCTGCTGGAGCGGGTGGTGGGACGGCTGGCCGGCCTGGAGCGCGGCGCGCCCGTCCTGCGCCTGGAGACCCCCTTCGGCGGCGGCAAGACCCACACCATGACCGCCCTCTACCACATCGCCCGCTCCCCGGACCCCGTGGCCGGGCACGAGGCCGTCCAGCCCATCCTGGAACGCCTGAACCTGCGCACCCTCCCCCCGGACATCCGCGTCGCCGTGCTGGACGGCCGGGGGCTGGACGTCCGGGAGCGGCGGACGGAGGACGGCCTCACCGTGCGGACGCTCTGGGGCGAACTGGCCGTCCAGTTGGGCGGCCGTCCCGCCTACGAGATGCTGGCCGGCGCCGACGAGACCCGCACCGCCCCCGGCGGCGCCCGTCTGACGGAACTCCTCCACCGCTTCCGCCCCGCCCTCATCCTGATGGACGAGGTCCTGGAATACCTGGTCAAGGCCCGGGCGGTGAGAGTCGGCGATAGCAACCTGATGGAGCAGACCGGCGCCTTCCTGGGCGAACTCACCGCCGCCGTGAGCGCCGTCCCCCAGACCGTTCTGGTCCTGGCGCTCCCCGCCTCCTCTCTGGAGGTGGCCGCGGAAAACCAGGAGGCCGCCGAACGGCTCTTCCAGTACGCCAAAAAGGTCCTGGGACGGATGGAACTGGTGGAGACGCCCGTGGCCCAGGACGAGGTCTTCGGCGTCCTGCGGCGGCGCCTCTTCCGCTCCGTCGGCGGCGAACGGGAGCACCGGAGGGCCGTGGACGCCCTGCGGGACTACTACGACGAGTACGCCCGCTTCTTCCCCGACCGGCTCCGCTCCCCCGACTACAAGGAGCGGATGCTGAGCGCCTACCCCTTCCACCCGGAACTCATAGACCTCCTCTACGAGCGCTGGGGGCCCCACCCCCAGTTCCAGCGCACCCGCGGCGCCCTGCGCCTCCTGGCCCTGGTCCTGCGCCGGCTCTGGAACCAGCGCCCCGGCTCCGCCTTCCTCATCCAGCCCCACCACGTGGACCTGGCCGACCGCCACATCCGCGGCGAGGTGGTGCGCCTGCTGGATAGCGGCATGGACGCCGTGGTGACGGGCGACATCCTCCAGCGGGCCCGGGAGATAGAGCAGTCGCTGGGCGGCGAGTACGCCCGGGAGGGGTTGGGCCGGGGGGCCGCCACCTGTGCCTTCCTCTACAGCATCTCCGCCGCCACCCGGGACGTGGGCGCCACCGAGGAGGAAATCCGCACCGCCCTCCTCCGCCCCGACATCAACCCGGCCATGGCCTCAGAGGTCCTGGGACGGCTGCGGGAGGGGCTCTGGTACCTGCGCTACCGCGAACGCCGCTACCTGTTCACCGCCCGCCCCAACCTGAACAAGGTGATCCTGGACTTTGAGGCGGAGGTGACGGCGGAGCAGGTGGAAGAGGCGCTGCGGGACTGGCTGGAGCGGCTGGCCGGAAAGGGCGGCGGGGTCTTTCAGGTGGTCATCGCGCCGGAGGACCCCCGCCTGGTCCCCGATCGGGCCCAGCCCACCCTGGTGGTGCTCCCCCTGGACGTCCCCGCCCCCCGGGAGTGGATGATGCAGGCGGTGCAGTTTGCCGGGGAGGGCCTCCGCACCAACCGCAACATGCTGGTCTTCCTGGTCCCCGAGACGGCCCGCCTGGCCGCGCTGCACGCGGCCGTCCGGCGCTGGCTGGCCCTGAGGGAGATCGTCCAGTCCCCCTCGTTCAAGGAAATGGAGCGGGACGACCGCGACCAGGTCCAGGACCAGTGGAAGGACAAAGAGACGGAGGTGGAGGTCCTGTTGCGTCAGGCCTACCAGGACGTCTACCGTCCCGGCGACGGCGGCCTGACCCGCCTTTCGGTCCGCAGCCCGGAGGCCATCCGGGCCAAATCCTTTGACCAGTACGTGAGCCAGGCCCTGGAGGGGGCCGGGGTCCTTCTGGAGCGGGTGGCGCCGGAGTACCTGAAAGAGACCCTGCGGGTGGAGGAGGCCCGGGAGGTGCCCCTCTCCCAGGTGAGCAACCTCTTTACCGGCGTGGCGGGGCAGCCCATCCCGAAAGACCCCCACCGGGTGGTCCATCAGGCCGTGGCGGAGGGGGTGCAGCAGGGGCTCTTCGGGGTGCGCGTGGGCGAACAAATGTACGTGCGTCAGGAGGTGCCCGAAGAGGTGCTCAGAGACCCTCGTGCGGTACTGGTGTCGCCGGAGGCGCCGCCGCCCCCGCCCCCCTCCCCGGAGCGGCGGCCCCTCACCCTGCGGGTGCGGACGAGCGCCGGTCTTCTCTACCCGTTGCTGCAGGCGGCCCAGCGGCTGAGAGACCTGCGGGACGCCTCCGTGTTGCTGGAAGTACACGACCCCACGGGCGAGATGGCCCGGCTGCGGGCGGAACTGGAGAAACTGCTGCAGGACTACGGCTGCACCACCGAATGGCCGGAGGAGCCGCTGTAGGACAACTGCGAGCAGTTGTCCTACAACTTTGGGACACACCCCTATCCTGCCCTCTCTTGCCAGAGCGGCGCCGTCGGAGTATACGGGAGGGAACCGATGTACACAGCGGGAGTCCGGGCGCTGAAGGAGCGGACCGGTGAAGTCCTGCGCCGGATGTGGAAAAGGGGCGAGACAGTGGCCATCACCCGCCACGGCCGGGTCATCGCCCACCTGGTCCCGGTCCGTCCGCCCTCCGCTGCCCCCGCCGACCTTTCCGCCCTCTGGGCCGACCTGGACGCGCTGGTCGCCGAGATCGGGGCCCGCTGGCCCGCCGACCAGACCGCCGTGGAGGCGGTGCGCCAGGAGCGGCGGGACCTATGAGGGTAGTGGATGCCAGCGTCTGGGTGAGCCGGCTGGTCCCCCAGGACGTCCACTTCGCCGGAGAAGGGGAGACAGGGGCATAGAGATGAGGGGGAGCACCAAAGGGGACAGCCAACAAAGAAGCGCCCCCTGACAGCGCGCGACGCTTCCCCCCGCCCAACGGGGCGCTTGAGCGCCCCTGGCTTCGTGAGCCAGGCCGTTTACGGTCTGGCGACGGGGGAATTCGCAACAGACGTGTGCAACCTCAGCCAGGCCGTTTACGGCCTGGCCCACCGGGCTCCCGACGATTTTGGGACACACCCCTCGGGAGACCCCTGACTTTCCGCTTAATTGTGGTACACTATATTATGGCCTCGTGTACCGGGTTATCCGACACACTATTTACCTCTCGCACCATATCCGGAGGGAACAGCGGTGGAACGGCGGTTCATCGTGGAGTGGTGCACCGGTGCCGACCTTCACGGTCAGGATGCCACAAAAGCGGCCTGTCGGGCCGTCCAGGATGCCATTTCCCGCAGTTGCCTGTGCGGGTTGCTGGAGATTCTGCGCCTCCGGGACCTGAATGCGATGCGGGTGGATGTTCTGGTCGCGGTCCCTATGCCGGAGCAGGTGCAGGCGGATGTGGTCCTCTCCGTTATCCCCTTTGGACGAAAAACCCTCCAGGTTGTCCCCGGTGGTATGAAAGCCCCCGGTTTGTACCAGCCCGAACTGGGCGACCAATCCTCCGAAATCATCGTGGCCAATGCAGCGGTTACCGTCTGGGTGGACCAGGAAGAACTGCGGGACAGTGAGTCTTGAGCGAGAAAGGAGGTGCACTGAGGAGAATCGCGGCGTTCTCACCATGAAGTACCGTTCGGGTTGTTCCACATCAGGCAAGGAGGTGCCAAATGTCCATTGATACCGAGAAACTGCTGTGGATGTATACAAACATGCTGAAGATCCGTCGCTTTGAGGAAAGAGTGGGCGAACTCTTTGCGGCGGGCAAAATCCCGGGCTTCGTGCATCTTTACATCGGCGAAGAGGCGGTCGCCACGGGGGTCTGTGCCCACTTACGGAAGGATGACTATATCACCAGCACCCACCGGGGCCATGGTCATCTCATCTCCAAGGGCGGTGACCTCAAACTGATGATGGCGGAACTCTTCGGGAAGCGTACCGGGTACTGCAAAGGCAAGGGTGGCTCCATGCACATCGCCGACGTGGACCTGGGCATCCTGGGGGCGAACGGCATCGTCGGTGGGGGGCCGCCGATCGCCACCGGCGCGGCGTTGGCGGCCAAATATAAGGGCACCGATCAGGTCGCCGTCTGCTTCCTCGGCGACGGGGCCTCCAACCAGGGGACGTTCCACGAAGGGGTGAACATGGCCTCTATCTGGAAACTCCCGGTCATCTTCGTGGTGGAAAACAACATGTACGGCATCTCCCTCTCCCAAACCCGCTCCATGCGGGTCCAGGACATCGCCGACCGGGCTGCCGCCTACGACATCCCCGGGTTCGTGGTGGATGGGAACGATGTCATCGCCGTCTACGAAGCGGCCGGGGAGGCCATTCAGCGGGCCCGGGCGGGCGAGGGCCCCGCGCTGATTGAGTGCAAGACGTACCGCTACCGGGGCCACTTTGAGGGAGACCCGATGATCTACCGCACCCGGGAAGAGGAGGAGATGTGGAAGGCCAAGGACCCCATCCCTCGCTTTGAGGCCAAACTGATGGAAATGGGGATTTTGAGCGAGGCCCAGGCCCGGGAAATCAACGAGCGCATCATTGCCCAGGTGGAGGAGGCCGTACGTTTCGCGGAGGAGAGCCCCTGGCCCGCCCCGGAGGAAGTTCTGGAAGATGTCTATACGGTCGCCGCGTGAGCGGGCCGTCTCTGCTATCCAATGTCTGCCCGGGAGATGGAGGTGAACCATGCGAAAGTTGACCTTTGCTCAGGCACTGAACGAGGCCCTGAAGCAGGAGATGCGGCGGGACCCCACGATTTACGTCGCCGGGGAGGATGTGGGGGTATACGGCGGTATCTTCGGCGTCACGGCGGGGCTTTTGCAGGAATTCGGGGAGGACCGGGTGCGCGACACCCCTATCACCGAGAGCGCGATCATCGGTTCGGCGGTCGGCGCGGCGGCCGCGGGCCTGCGCCCGGTGGTGGAACTGATGTTCATTGACTTCATCGGCGTCGCCCTGGACCAACTATATAACCAGGCGGCCAAGATGAAATACATGTTCGGCGGGAAGGCCCGCCTGCCCATCGTCCTGCGGACCACCTGCGGTGCCGGGATGTGTGCCGCTGCCCAGCACTCCCAGTCGCTGGAGGCCTGGATGATGCACATCCCCGGCCTCAAAGTGGCGGTCCCCTCTACCCCTTACGACGCCAAAGGGCTGCTCATCACGGCCATCCGGGACGATAACCCGGTCGTGTTCATTGAGCACAAGATGCTCTACGGCATAGAGGGAGAAGTCCCGGAGGAACCCTACACCATTCCCTTCGGCCAGGCCGATGTGAAGCGAGAGGGGACGGACGTGACCGTCGTCGCCACGATGGCGATGGTCCACAAGGCCCTCGCCGCTGCTGAGGAACTGGCCAAAGACGGCATCTCGGTGGAGGTGGTGGACCCCCGCACGCTGACCCCGCTGGATGTGGAGACGATTGTCAACTCGGTGAAGAAGACGCGTCGGCTGGTAGTCGTCCACGAGGCGGTGAAACACGGGGGGGCAGGGGGCGAGATTGTGGCCTCGGTGGTGGAGGAGACCTTTGACTATCTGGACGCCCCTCCGAAACGAGTGGCCGCTCCCTTCACGCCGGTACCCTTCAGCCCCGTGCTGGAGCAGGCGTTCATCCCCAGCGTGGAGAAGATTGTCGCCGCCGTAAAGGAGGTCGTGGCCTGAAGGTCTGGGGGGGCAGCGGTCGGAGTATCTGCTGCCCCCCGATGATCTCGCTGAAGGTGGGCCTATTTATAGACAACCCTTGGGCAGGGTAGTGACTACAAGTAACGAAAGGAGGAACCTAAAATGGACCTGGGAAAGACGGTATCCTGTAAACGCGGTCTGCCCCGGACCGATCCGGACGCCTCTGTGGGAAGGGCCGGGCCAGTTGGGAGAGCAGTTGGGGAGGATGATCGGTAAATCGGGCCAGGAGGCCATTCAGTGGTTTGCCGAACAGAATATCCCCCTGGGGCGATATGGTTACCCCGAAGAGATCGCCTACATGGTGGCATTTCTGGCCTCCGAAAAGGCCAGTTTCATTACCGGACAGGCGATCAATGTGGACGGAGGCATGGTAAAGGCTTGCATCTAATCCTTCCGGTGGTCATGGCGGGCGGGGGGCCTCCGCCCGCCTTTTACTTCTAAAGCAGGAGGTGTGGACATGAACGCTCACGAGACGGTGCGTGTCGCTACTTTCACGGGAGGGCTGATCGGACCCAGCATCCCGATGATGGGCCCGCTGACACCAGGGGGAACGCTGATCGCAGAGACGGCCCCGGGCTGCTGGGGGCCGATGATTACCCCGTCTTTTCAGGGTGGCCATGAGGTCACCACTCCGGTGGCGGTTGCCGGGGCGGAGCCGGGCGATGCCCTGGTGATTCACATTCGCCGCATCCGCGTGACTTCCGTCGTCACATCCTCAGGGGTGATGTCCATCGTTGAGGGGCGTTATACGGGTGACCCCTTCGTCGCCCGATTCTGTCCCCAGTGTGGGACTCAGAACCCGCCCACCCGGCTGGAGGGCACTGGACCAGAGGCGGTACGGTGCGGCGTCTGCGGGGCTGAGGTCAGCCCATTCCGGGTCACCCACGGCTACACCATCGTTCTGGATGGGGAGAATGGGGTGGCGGTGACGGTCGGCCCCGATGTGGCGGAGGCGCTGGCCCGGGACGCGGCCCGCTGGATGGCGCTCCCTCAGGCCTCTGCCCAGCATCCCATTGTCGCCATGCGGCCAGCCGACCTGCCAGGCGTCATCACCCGCATGCGGCCCTTCATCGGCAACATCGGCACCACGCCGTCCATAGATATGCCGGACTCCCATAACGCGGGAGATTTCGGCCAGTTCCTGGTTGGCGCGCCGCACCGGTACGGACTGACGAAGGAACAACTGGACGAGGCCCGCACCGATGGGCATATGGACATTGATTCGGTGCGGGAGGGGGCCATCCTGATCTGCCCGGTCAAAGTCCCCGGTGGCGGGGTCTATCTGGGCGACGTCCACGCCATGCAGGGCGATGGCGAGATTGCCGGCCATACTACCGACGTCTCCGCGGAGGTTACCCTCCAGGTTGACCTCCTGAAGGGCTTCAATGCTGGGGGCCCCATCCTGCTGCCTCCTCTGGAGGACTTGCCTCCTCTGGCCCGCCCCTGGCGCCCCGCGGAGCGGGAGGTTGCCAGAAAACTGGCAGAACGGTTTGGTCAGCACGTCCTGGAAGACGCGGCGCCCATCCAGATGGTCGGGTCTGGCGCCAACCTGAACGAGGCTACCGAGAACGGCGTAAAACGGCTGGCCCGCCTGCTGGACATGTCTCCTGAAGAGGTCCTCAACCGGGTCACCATCTCCGGCGGAGTGGAAATCGGCCGGCTCCCCGGCGTGGTGACTGTGACGATGCTGGTGCCTCTGGAGAAACTGGCTGCCCTCGGCCTGGCCGACCTAGTACGACGCCAATATGGCCTGTGAAAAGTAACTATGGATAGCCCAATTGTCGGGATCATCGCCAACCCGGCCTCCGGCAAGGACATTCGCCGCCTGGTGGCCCACGGATCGGTCTTTGACAACATTGAGAAGACGAACATCGTCCGGCGAGTGTTGCTGGGATTGGAGGCCGTCGGGGTAGAGCGGGCGCTCTTTATGCCCGACTACTTCGGTATTGTCCCCAGGGCGCTGGAAAGCATCCATGTCCGCATAGACGTTCGCCCGCTCCCGATGCGAATTCGGGGGAATCAGGACGATTCCACGCTGGCGGCGACCCTGATGGCCGAGGCCGGGGTCGCCTGTATCATCACCCTGGGCGGGGATGGCACCAACCGGGTGGTGGCAAAGGGCACGGTGGACATCCCCATTATGCCCATCTCCACCGGGACCAACAACGTGTTCCCCTTTATGGTGGAGGGCACAATTGCCGGCATGGCCGCGGGCATTGTGGCGACGGGCAAAGTCCCCCTCCAGGAAGCCACCGTCCCCACCCATCGCCTGGATGTGCTGGTGGACGGTCAGCCCGTGGACCTGGCGCTGGTGGACGTGGCGGTCTACGATGACCCCTTCGTGGCCGCCCGGGCCATCTGGGACATCAGCAAGGTACGGGAGATTTTCCTCTCTCGGGCTGCTGCCAGCAATGTGGGCCTCTCCTCCATCGGCGGGAGCCTCCACTGTACCCGGATGGACAGCCAGCACGGGGCCTATCTTCGCCTGGCCGACCTGGACAGCGCGGAAGGGGTGGAACTGACTGCTCCGGTCGGACCGGGACTGGTGAAACCGGTGCGGGTCTCCGTCTTTCGGCTGCTGGAGGTCGGAGACGAGGAGGCCGTGCACTTTCGCCCGTCCATCCTGGCCCTGGACGGGGAGAGGGAGGTGGAGACGCACCGGGGCCGGGAGGTGGTGATCCGCCTGAGCGACCGGGGGCCGCGAGTGGTGGATGTGGGTCGGGCTCTGGCGCTGGCAGCCCAGCAGCAGTGCTTCTACGTTGCCCCGCGCCGGGCTGGCGGGCGGTGCTGGCTGGCCGACCTGGGCATCTGTCGGAATCCGTGCTGAGAAAGTAGAGGTAAAACCCGATTTGACCCCGGAGGATGGGTATGGCAACCCAGATCATTATGCCGAAACTCGGCATGGCGATGACGGAAGGGACCGTCGTCAAGTGGCTGAAGCAGGACGGGGATGAGGTCACCAGGGGCGAGCCCATCGTGGTAGTAATGAGCAAGAAGATTACCTACACGGTGGAGGCGCCCGCGTCGGGCATCCTGCGCATCGTGGCCGGGCCCAAGGAGACCCGCGCGGTCGGGCAGGTCATCGGCTTCATCCTGAGCCCGGGGGAGCCGATGCCCGTGGTGGAAATGGCGCCGCCCCCCGCGCCGGAAGTGACCGCCGTGGAGGTCCGAGCGGCCGCTCCGCCGCCTCCACCCCCTCCCCCGGAGGCGCCCCGGGAAGTGCGCGCCTCCCCGGCGGCCCGTCGCCTGGCCCGGGAGTTGGGGGTAGACCTGATGCGCGTTCCGGGCAGCGGCCCCGAAGGCCGGATCACCGAAGCGGACGTCAGGGCTTATTACGAACAGCAACAACGGGTCCAGGCCACTCCACTGGCCCGCCGCATCGCCGAGGAGGAGGGGCTGGACCTGAGCCAGATTCAGGGCACAGGGCCAGGCGGGCGCGTCACCGAAGAGGATGTCCTGCGCGCGCTGGAGGGCCGGAGGGCGCCTGCTGCGCTCCCCCGGGTCATCCCCTTCACCGGCATGCGCCAGGCCATTGCCGAACGGATGATGGAAAGCCTCCATTCTATGGCCCAACTCACCCTCACCACCCGGGCCGACGTGACCGAACTGGTGGGCCTGCGGGAAATCCTCTCCCAGCGCTGGAACGTCCGCCTCTCCTACACCGATTTCATCATTAAAGCAACGGCGCTGGCCCTGAAGGAACACCTCATTCTTAACAGCGCCCTGGTCGGTGAAGAAATCGTCCTCCATGAGGACGTTCACATCGGTGTGGCGGTGGCCCTGGAGGAAGGGCTCATCGTGCCGGTGATCCGCCATGCCGACCGGAAGTCCATCCTGGAAATCCACCAGACGGTACAGGACCTGGCGGAGCGGGCCCGGAAGGGGGAACTCGCGGTGGACGAGGTGACCGGAAGCACGTTCACCATCACCAACCTGGGGATGTACGGCATTGACGCCTTTACGCCCATCATCAATCCGCCGGAAGTCGCCATTCTGGGCGTGGGCCGGATTTTGGAGGAACTATCTCTGGTGAACGGACAGGTCGCCGCCCGCTCCCGTATGGTGCTCAGTTTGACCATTGACCACCGGATTGTGGACGGGGCCCCTGGCGCGGCGTTCCTGCAGACCGTTGTCCGGTATCTGGAACATCCGGCGTTGATGTTCATCCCGTAGGAGCGGGCCATGACGGAGATTCAGGACCTGGTCGTGATCGGTGGGGGGTCGGGCGGGTTCGCCGCCGCCATGCGCGCGGCCCAACTGGGCGGTCGGGTGACCCTGGTGGAGGCAGACCTCTACGGCGGGAACTGCATGAACCGCGCCTGTATCCCCACCACGTTTCTGATGACCGCCACGCGGCTCATGCAGTCCATCCGGAAGGCCGCGCTTTTCGGTATCCAGGCCGGGGAGCCCGCGGTGGATTTGCAGGCCCTCCATGAGCGCAAGGACCTGCTGATTGAGGGGCTCCGCCTGGGCACGGAGCAGTTGCTGGCCGAATACGGGGTCACGTTGCTCCGGGGGCGGGGTCGGCTGGTGGCTCGGGATGCGGTGGAGGTGGACGGGCAGCGAATCCCGGCCCGCAACATCGTCATCGCCACCGGGTCGGTGGCGGCCCAACTGCCCATAGAAGGCGCCGACCTCCCCGGCGTGATGGGCACCGAAGAGGCTATGGCGCTGCGGGAGATTCCGGCCCGACTGGCCGTCATCGGGAGCCAGCCCTGGGACCTGGAACTGGCCCAGTATTTCCATGGAATGGGGAGCCAGGTGACGATCATAGAGCCGGGCCCTCAACTGCTACCCGAGGCCGATCGGGAGATTTCCCAGCGCCTGAGCAAGCACCTCTACGATTCCGGCATCGCCATCCGGCGGGGCGTCGCGGTGGAGGCTATCCGCCAGCGGGAGGACGGCATCCTGGCAGTCCTGCTGGCGAACGGCCAGGAGGTGATAGCGGATCGCGTCCTGGCGGCCCGCCGTCTGCCCAACTCCGTCGGGTTGAGCCTGCGGGAACAGGGGGTCCGGACGGAGGGGGGCGCCATCGTGGTCAGCGACCGGATGGAGACCACCGTCCCGCATATCTACGCGGTGGGCGACGTGGTAATCGGGCCGATGTGGTCCCATAAAGCCAACGCCGAGGGCATCGTCGCGGCGGAGAATGCAATGGGGCGGGCGGGCCGGATGGACTATATCGCCCTCCCCCGCTGCGTCTACACCTGGCCCGAGGTGGCCTGGGTGGGCCTGACGGAGGAAGAGGCCCTGGCGCGCGGCCTGGAGGTGACCGTCGGTAGGTTCCCCGTCGCCATCAATCCTTATGCGATGATTCTGGAAGAGGGCGCGGGAATGGTCAAGGTCGTCGCCGGACGGTACGGCAAAATCCTGGGCGTCCACATCATGGCCCCCGGAGCGGTGGACCTCATCAACACCGCGGCGATGGCGATGATGGCCGAAGCGACGGTCGGGGAACTGATCCGCCTGATCCCGGCCCATCCGTCCATCGGCGAAGCGCTGGTGGATGCGGCGATGGACGTGGAGAGGCGGTCGCTCCATCTGCCCAAATGGGAGTGAACGGCATCTCCGTCTTCCGTCTCGGCGTGGTGGATTACGAAGAGGCCCTGCGCCTCCAGGAGGAACTGGCAGCGGCCCGGGCGCGGGGAGCCATCGGCGATGCGTTGCTTCTTCTGGAGCATCCTCCGGTCATCACCGTTGGACGGGGCGGAGGTGAAGAGGATGTGCTGGTATCTCCGGAATTCCTGGCACAGCAGGGCATTCGTGTCGTCCCCACCGACCGGGGCGGACGGGCCACCTATCACGGACCGGGCCAACTGGTCGCCTATCCGATCCTCCGCCTGCCTGACGAGGACCTCTATGCATACGTGTGGCGACTGGAGGAGGTGGCGATCCGGACCCTCCGGGCCTATGGCCTGAGGGCCGGGCGGCTGGAGGGGCATCCCGGCGTATGGGTGAACGGTCGGAAGATCGCCGCCATCGGCATTTCCGTTCGGGATGGAGTCACCCGCCACGGTCTGGCGCTGAACATCGCTCCCCGCATGGCTCACTTTGACCTCTTCATCCCCTGCGGCCTGCGAGACCGGGGGGTGACCTCTATGGAGCGGGAACTGGGGTATGCACCCGCCTGGGCCGAGGTGGCCGACGGTTTCGTGCGGGCGTTTGGGGAGGTGTTCGGCTGCCGGATGGAGGAGAAGGGGCTGGCGGCCCTTTACAGGGACGCGGGCTCCGAACAGCCGTCCTGGTTATGGCGGAGAATTCCGGTAGAGGGGGAAGAGGCCGTTGGCCGGGTGGAGCGTCTGCTGAGCGACCTGGGGCTCCATACGGTCTGCCAGGAGGCGCTCTGCCCCAACCTGCCGGAGTGTTTCGGTCAGGGCACCGCGACGTTCATGATTCTGGGGGATACCTGCACCCGGAACTGCCACTTCTGTGCGGTGAAGAAGGGGCGACCGCAACCTCCCGACCCGGAGGAGCCGGAACAGGTGGCGGAGGCGGCATTCCGGCTGCGCCTGCGGTACGTGGTGGTCACCTCGGTCACGCGGGACGACCTGCCCGACGGCGGGGCAGGCTCCTTCGCTGCCACGGTGCGGGCCGTCCGCCGCCGGTTGCCGGAAGCCCGGGTGGAGGTGCTGATTCCCGATTTTCGGGGGTCGCTGGCCGCCCTGGAAACCGTCCTGGATGCAGGCCCCGATGTGGTGAACCACAACGTGGAGACGGTGCCCCGACTGTACCCTGTGATTCGTCCCCAGGCGGATTACCGCCGTTCGCTGGGCGTCCTGGCCTGGGTCAAGGGCCGGTCCCCTCAAACGGTCACCAAGTCCGGGCTGATGCTGGGGTTGGGGGAGCGGACCGCGGAGGTTCTACAGGTCCTGTATGACCTGAGGGAAGCCCGATGCGACCTGCTGACCCTGGGGCAATACCTTCAGCCGACCGAACGCCAGTCCCCGATGGCGCGCTACATCTCCCCCGAGGAGTTCGCCGAGTACCGGGCGAAGGCGGAGGCTATGGGATTCCGGGGGGTGGCGGCGGGGCCACTGGTCCGGAGTTCGTATCAGGCCGGACGACTGACCAGTCTTTCCTGACGGTATCAAGGCCTTGTAAGAGTCTCCGTTCTGTGGTATAATAACATCAACAATTGAGTCCTTCCCAGGGGAGTCCGGGCGAGCCGGGCTGAGAGGGCGTCTATTGGCCGGGTGCCACCGACGCCGACCCTTTGAACCTGATCTGGGTCATACCAGCGGAGGGAGGGAGACATCAAGTCCCGGGCATTTGGGAACATAAAGGTTCGCGTCTCCGTCGGGGAGACTTCAGACCGCCCTACGCTGGTGGGGCGGTTTTTTGTCCCCTATGCCGCCCCTTCTGCCCTGCCCTCGCGCTTCCCCCTGGAAGGCCTCCATCCTGTCTTTGGAGGTGAGCGATGAAGATTCAAGCACCCCCCGAATGGGGCATAGAGCCGGTCCCGGAGAGCCACCGCATCCTCGGCTTTCCTGACTACCTGGCCCTCTGGTCCAGCCTGGGCGTGGGACTGCTGGTGCTGCTGGCAGGCACCCTGCTGGTCCCCGGCCTGGGATTGGGGCAGGCGCTGCTGGCCATCCTCGTCGGCAGCATCATCGGCAGTCTGCTGCTGGCCGTCGCTGGCGTGATCGGCAGCGATCAGGCCATCCCCACGATGGTGATGCTCCGCCCCGTCCTGGGTATCCGCGGCTCCTACATCCCCTCCGTCCTCAACATCATCCAACTTATCGGCTGGGGGGCCTTTGAGGTTATCATCATGGCCGAGGCCGCCAACGGCATCAGCCGCACTCTCGGACTCTCGGCCTACCCCCTCTGGGCCCTCTTCTTCGCCCTCTGGTGCACGCTCCTGGCCCTGGGCGGGCCGCTGGCCGTCGTCCGCCAGTGGATAGAAAAGTTCGCCATCTGGCTTGTCTACGGCATCACCATCTACCTCACCATCTACCTCTTCACCCACTACGACATCGGCGCACTGCTGCGGGCCCCCGGCACCGGAGAGATGCCCTTCTGGCTGGCGGTGGACCTGGTGGTGGCGATGCCCATCTCCTGGATGCCCCTGGTAGCCGACTATAACCGCTTTGCCCGCCGCAGCGGTCCGGCCTTCTGGGGCACCTTCCTGGGCTACACCGTCGCCAATACCTGGTTCTACGCGCTGGGCGCGCTCTTCGTCCTGGCCCTGCAGACCGCCGACCTGATCCCGGCCATCCTGAGCGTCGCGGGCGGCTGGCTGGCCCTCCTGCTCATCCTGGTGGACGAGACCGACAACGGCTTCGCCGACATCTACTCCGCCGCCGTCTCCGGGCAGAACCTGGTCCCGCGCGCCCGCCAGTGGTGGCTGACGGTCGCCGTCGGCGCCATCTGCTTCCTCCTGGCCGTGACGGTGCCCATCGCCCGGTACGAGCACTTCCTGCTCCTCATCGGCTCCGTCTTCGTGCCCCTCTTCGGCGTCCTGGCGGCGGATTACTTCCTGCTGCGGCGGCGTCGCTATGAGACCGCGGAACTCTACCGCCCGGCGGGCCGCTATTGGTACCTGGGCAGCTTCAACCCCTGGGCCGTCCTGGCCTGGGCCGTAGGCGTAGCGGCGTATCACCTCATCGCCAGCCGACTCCCCTGGCTGGGCGCCTCGGTCCCGTCCTTCCTGATCTCGCTGGTCCTCTACGGGATTCTCGGCGCCCTCACAAATAAAACGTGAAAAGTGAAAAGTGAAGGAGGTCCGGATGTTTTCTCTGAACGAACGCATCGCCGAACTGCGGGAGCGGGTGCGCCAGCAGCGCCCGCTGATCCACCACATCACCAACTTCGTCGTGATGAACGACACGGCCAACGTCACCCTGCACATCGGCGGCCTGCCGGTGATGGCCCACGCGCGGGATGAGGTGGCGGAGATGGTCGCAGCGGCTGGCGCGCTGGTGCTGAACCCCGGCACGCTGACCCCCGAATGGGTGGAGTCCATGCGGGTCGCCGGGAAGCGGGCCAATGAACTGGGCATCCCCGTCGTCCTGGACCCCGTCGGCGCGGGGGCGACGACGCTGCGGACGGAGAGCAACCGTCGCCTGTTAGAGGAACTGAAGATCGCCGTCGTCCGGGGCAACTCCGGCGAGATTGGTGCGCTCACCGGCATGGGCGGCGTGGTCAAGGGCGTGGAGGCAGTGGTGGAGGTGGACGACCCGGTGGAGGTGGCGAAGACGCTGGCCCGCCGCTACGGGACGACCGTCGCCATCACCGGCCCGCGCGACGTCGTCACCGACGGGACGCGCGTCTTCGGGGTGGATAACGGCCATCCAATGCTGAAGACCATCACCGGCACCGGCTGTACGGCGACGACGATGATCGCTGCCTTTGCCGCAGTGGAGCGGGACTTCGTGCTGGCGGCTGTGGCGGGGCTGGCCTGCTTTGGGCTGGCTGCCGAGCAGGCCGCGGCCGTGGCCCACGGCCCCGGCAGTTTCAAGGTGGCCCTCTACGACGCCATCTACAACCTCTCCGCCGACCAGATTCGGGCCGGGGCGAAGGTGGTGGAGATAGGTGACAGGTGACAGTCACCTTGAAGGTGACTGTCACCTGAAGGGGAGGAACAATGATCAACTGGAGCCTGTACGTCATCACCGACGCCAGACTCTCCCGCGGGCGCTCTCACCTGGAGGTCATCCGCGCCGCCATCGCCGGGGGCGCCACCGTCGTCCAGTACCGGGAGAAGGAGGGGACAACCCGCCAGATGATAGAGGAGGCCCGCGCGCTGCGGGAACTGGCCCGCCAGGCGGGTGTCCCCTTCATCGTTAACGACCGGGTGGACATCGCGCTGGCGGTGGACGCCGACGGGGTCCACGTGGGCCAGGACGACATGCCTGCCCCTCTGGCCCGGAAACTGATGGGGCCGGGGAAGATCATCGGCGTATCAGTGGACAACGTGGAGCAGGCCCTCCAGGCGGAGCGGGACGGCGCCGACTACCTCGGCGCAGGGCCCATCTTCGCCACTCCGACCAAGCCCGACGCCGCGCCGCCCATCGGCCTGGACGGTCTGGCGGAAATCTGCCGGAGGGTCTCCATCCCGGTGGTGGCAATCGGGGGCATCAACGAAGAAAACGCGGCGGCGGTCATCGCGGCCGGCGCGGACGGGGTGGCGGTCGTCTCGGCGGTCGTCGCCGCGGAGGACGTGGAGGAGGCCGCCCGCCGCCTGCGGCAGGTCGTGGAGAAGGCCCGCCAGGTTTAACCGCAAAGGGCGCAAAGAACGCAAAAAGGAGGGACGGATGCGCGTGCGCGACATTGGAGAATTTGGCCTCATTGACCGAATCGCCCGGTCGCTCCCGCCGCCAGGGGAGGGGGTCATCGTCGGCATCGGCGATGATGTGGCCGTCCTGCGGAGTAGCGACCACCTCCTCCTGGCCACCTGCGACATCCAGGTGGAAGGGGTCCACTTCTTGAAGGAGAAGATCGCCCCCTACCAGTTGGGCCGGAAGGTCGTGGCGATCAACGTCAGCGACATCGCCGCGATGGGCGGACAGCCCCGCTACCTGCTGGTCTCGCTGGTGCTCCCCAAAGAGACGGAAGTGGAATGGGTGGACGGCCTCTACGAGGGGATGCGGGAGGAATCTGCCCGCTGGGGGGCCGAGATTGTCGGCGGGAACATGGCCCACTCGCCGGACGGCATCATCGTGGACCTCTTTCTGCTGGGAGAGGTGGAGATGGAGCACCTGCTGCGGCGCTCCGGCGCGCGGGTGGGCGACCGGGTGCTGGTGACGGGCACCCTGGGGGACTCGGCCGCCGGGCTGGCGCTCCTGCTCCATCCGGAGGCGACCTGCCCCGACGTCCATCGGGAGTTTGCCCTCCGCCGCCACCTGACGCCGACGCCGCGCCTGGCGGAGGGGCGGGCCATCGGCCGCTCCGGCCTGGCGACGGCCGCCATAGACGTCAGCGACGGGCTGGCCAGCGACATCGGCCACATCTGCGAGATGAGCCGCGTCGGGGTCCGCCTCTGGGCAGACGCGCTTCCCATCTCCGACGCCGCGCGGGCCGTCGCGGAGGCCGTCGGGGCCAGCGCGCTGGAGTGGGCCCTCTTCGGCGGGGAGGACTACGAGTTGCTCTTCACCGCCCCGGCCGACCGGGCAGAAGAACTGGCCCGTCGGGTGGAGGAGGAGACCGGCACCCCAGTCTCCGTCATCGGCAAGGTGGTCCCACCGGAGGAGGGGATGACCCTCCGGCGGGCCGACGGGACCGCCATTCCCCTTCGGAAGGGCGGCTGGGACCATTTCCGGCAAAGTTGAGGGGTGATAATGGGGTTTTGGGGCGGCAGTGAAGCCGCTGCCCCCAAAACCCCCTCTTCCTGCAAATGAGGAGGTCCGATGAAGATTCCTCGTTGTCTGACCATTGCGGGCTCGGATTCGGGCGGCGGGGCAGGCATCCAGGCCGACCTGAAGACCTTCGCCGCGCTGGGCGTCTACGGGATGAGCGCGCTGACGGCCATCACCGCCCAGAACACCCTGGGCGTCCAGGGCGTCTACGAACTCCCGGCGGATTTCGTGGGCTTGCAGATAGACTCCGTGGTCACCGACATCGGCGTGGACGCGGTCAAGACAGGGATGCTGGCAAATGCCGACATCATCGCCGTTGTTGCCGCGAAAGTCCGGGAGCACTGCCTGCCCAACCTGGTGGTGGACCCTGTGATGGTGGCCAAAAGCGGCGATCCGCTGCTGCGGGCAGATGCGCAGGACGCGCTGATCCGCCTGCTGCTGCCCCTGGCGGTCGTCGTGACCCCCAATCTGCACGAGGCGCGCGTGTTGACCGGAATGGACATCCGGACGGTGGCGGACATGGAGCGCGCGGCGGTCGCTATCCACCAGATGGGGGCCCGCCACGTGGTGGTCAAGGGGGGACACCTGAGTGGAGAGAGCGTGGACGTCCTGTACGACGGGGAGCGGTTTGTCCATCTCCCGTCCCCGCGCGTGGAGACGAAGAATACCCATGGCACGGGCTGCACCTTCGCCTCGGCCATCGCGGCGGGGCTGGCGAAGGGGCTGGATGTGGTAGATGCTGTCCGGCAGGCCAAGGAGTACATCACCCTGGCGCTGCGCCACGCCCTGGACCTGGGCCAGGGCCACGGCCCCACCCACCACTTCGCCGCGCTGTACGCAAAGGCCGGATGGACGTGATTTACGGATTTTCGCCTGCCGCCAGCACCGCCCGGCGGAATATCTCCAGCCCCTCCTCCACCTGCTCCCGGTTGATGGTCAGCGGCGGGATGAGGCGGATGGTCTGGGTCCAGTGGCCGCAGGGGTAAAGGAGCAGGCCGTC
>Ga0209276_101126_pt1 | contig 21234 bp, 22 predicted proteins | sample DewCreD2012metaG_3_FD_185473 | JGI IMG/M metagenome (GOLD analysis project Ga0209276, IMG submission 185473) | Hot spring sediment bacterial and archeal communities from British Columbia, Canada, to study Microbial Dark Matter (Phase II) - Dewar... ...
GTAAAATTCAAATTTTCGTGGGGGGATCCCCCCACCCCTTAAGACACTAATATTACTTATCCATCGTTCCGATGGACAACCCTAAATTCAAATACACAAACTTCTTGACGCTACCTCCAAGCAAATTACGTTCGCTGAAGTAGGGGAATTCGCGTATTATTGTGGACCCCATCCAGACATGAGAGCAGCTATTAGTGTAGAATAAGATTATCTAAGCGCTCGCACTCCATGGAGTGCGAGAATTTGCTTGCTTAATCAAGGAGAATCCATCTATGCAGAATCGATCTGATGTAGAGCTGATGCGACTTGTCCAACAGCGACAACGTGAAGCACTTGAAGTGCTATATGACCGTTACGTGAGACAGGTCTATTCCTTTGCGTTACGCTCAGCAGGTAATGAAGCTTCTGCTAGAGAGGTTGTTCAACTAGTCTTTACTAGACTGTGGACTACGGGAGCAAGCTATGATCCACATAAAGGGAAATTCACAAGCTGGTTGCTCACCATTACTCGTCATATAACGATAGATATTATTCGTCGAGAACGACGTCAGATCGTTTCTATGCATCTAAGTGAAGAGCATTGGAACCAGATACCTGATACCAAGCAAGATACACCAGAGGATGCTCTTGTACACAAATCAGAGAGTGAACGAATTCGTTCAGCATTCCGTTATTTATCTGACCCACAGCGGCATCTAGTCGAGCTATTATATTGGCAGGGTTACACCTTGTCGGAAATTGCAGAATCCTGCAACCAGCCGCTCGGTACGATAAAGAGCAGATTGTATCAGACTTTACGTGTATTACGCCAATACCTGCTAGTAGCGAAGGAGGAATGACCGGATGGACCATAACAACGAACCACATTTATGTGAGTATCTCATTGAATACACAACAGATCAGCTAAATGAGATGGATCGGCTTCGTTATGAACGCCACCTGGCTTCCTGCGAATCGTGCAAACAGGATGTGCGTGAGCTACAAGAGGCTTGGGAGGTTATGCCATACACATTAGATTTGGTTGATCCACCTGCTGATCTAAAGTCGCAGGTAATGAATGAGATATTCTCTGAGCCGAAGCAAGAGTTTCGACCCTTCTCTAAGAATCGTGCCAATCGACAGACCTTCTGGTTCTATTCAATATCTACGGCCGTTGTTCTATCAATAATCATTGGTACAATATGGAATTATCAGCTCACGGTAGAACGTCAGCAGATCCTTCAATCACAGATGGAGCAGATTGTTCATCCATCTAGAATCGAGAAGCTGTTCCCTTTGTCAGCACAGACGAATACAACCTCAGCCTATGCCTACGGTATTGCCTGTATAGTGAAACAAGGGGACTATTCCGAGCTTGTTGTATACGTATATAACGTTGAGAATAATCAAGGTGAAGAAGCTTATCAGGTCTGGCTATTGAATAACTCAGAACGAACCAATGCAGGAACCTTTCAGGTTGGAGAAGATGGAATTGGTGTACTTACTTATCGAATGGATGAACAAGCCACCTTCGATGATATTGGGATAACACTAGAACCGGATTCCAATGGAAATACACCGAGAGGTAAGAAGATGTTCGGGTATACTGGATAAACAACAAGGTCCGAATTTCCTCTTTGCTGAGGAGCTTCGGACCTTGTTTCATTATGAGTGTTCAATTGGAATTATTGAGCAATTACTTCATCTCCGACATCTCCTTGAGGAGCCTTACCTTCCTAGGTCGCGAATGGATCGGCATTCGGATCGACATTCACTGAACTTGATACAGGTTGGTCCGGATTCGCTTGGAGAACAGCTTCGTATTGTGCAGCCACGTAAGTAATAGCCTTGGGTTCTGTAATGACTTGAGCATACATCATATCAGGATCTGGATAATGCGTGGAGTATACGATAGAAGCGACTCCATCTTCATTAAATTCAACACGATCGATGCTGATGCTGTAGCCTGGATTTGGCTTCTCACCCCAAGATACCGTTACTTTGTTTACGTCATCATTGACTTTTTCAACGGAAATCAGCACATCCTTATCAACGACAGGCTCTTGCGATTTACTTAGAAATTCTAGACCATTATAGAGCATAACGGCGGCTTCTCCACGAGTAATTGCCACATTCGGTCTGAAATTGTCCTTCGCATCTAGGCTTACTACCTCACTAATCAGCAATTTTTGAATAGCATTCATATATTCAGGGTTAACCAGCTTCTCATCGTTAATGAGCATATAAATCTCAATAAAAGCAAACTCACCCTTGGTCATCATACCCTTGAATAGATAATGAGCGAATACTTCTCTAGTCATAGCTTGAGTAGGTTGGATATCAGCAGGCGGCTCAAGATGGAACTGGGCCATAAGGAAAGCATTAGCATACCATGCATCATCAGAAACGTGTGAATAGTAATCACTAGCAACAGGCATCTTGATGAAACGCATATGATCAATGTTAAGGTCCAATGCTTCAACAATCAGCTGAAAGCCTTCAGCATTAGTCATTGGTGCATTGGCATGAAACTTGGAATTAAAACCATTAATGATTCCTTGATCCTTAAGAGACTGAATCTTAGTTTTATCTGGGTGATCTTCGATATCTTGAAAAGCGAACACGGAACTGCTTAATCCCACACATAGAACGATCAATAAGGAAATTGCTATAGACCATTTTTTTAACATAATAATGCCACCTCTACCTTAATATATGATTTGTTTCTCCGGATTACTCACTTAGACGGGGGGCTGCTAGTTAATGTTGCAACAACTAGAATGCTGATGGTGTACGTTCTTCGGGTTATCCTTTATAATAATGTAAAAGCAGATCATACAGGATAGGAGACATTACCTTGAAGCAATATCACGCGCTTTGCCAACATATTCTGGATCATGGGGTACACAAAGGAGATCGAACAGGTACAAGTACGATTAGTGAATTCGGTTATCAGATGAGGTTCGACTTACAGCAAGGATTCCCTATGATCACAACCAAAAAACTACATATTAAATCCATTGTCCACGAATTATTGTGGTTCCTAAAGGGAGATACCAATGTTCGTTATTTACAAGAGAACGGTGTGCGTATATGGAACGAGTGGGCAGATGAGGATGGTAATTTAGGGCCTGTATATGGTCATCAATGGCGTTCTTGGCCTACCCCTGATGGTGAATCGATTGATCAGATTAAAGAGCTCATATCCGAAATTAAGAGAAATCCCAATTCGCGTCGTCTCATTATAAGTGCATGGAATGTAGCGGATATCCCTAAGATGGCTCTAGCGCCTTGTCATTGTTTATTTCAATTTTATGTTTCGGAGGGAAAGCTATCCTGCCAACTTTATCAGCGTAGTGCCGATGTATTCCTCGGTGTTCCCTTTAATATAGCTTCCTACGCGTTATTAACAATGATGATCGCTCAAGTGTGTGATTTAGAACCGGGGGATTTTGTGCATACCTTTGGCGATGCTCACATCTATAAGAACCATCTGGAGCAGGTTAATCTTCAGCTAACCCGAGAATTAAGACCTTTACCAACCATTCGACTCAATCCTAACGTGAAGTCGATTTTCGACTTTACGTTCGAGGATTTCGAGCTATTAAACTATGATCCACACCCACATATTAAAGGGGAAGTTAGTGTATGACAGATCCAACAGAAGTTCAGGAGCCTACTAAAGGTCTCTCGCTTATCTGGGCGATGGGCCATGATCAGGTTATAGGTATCGATAATAGGCTACCATGGCGTTTGCCCGCGGAGTTAGCTTACTTTAAGAAGATAACCATGGGCCATCCCATTATTATGGGTCGTCGAACATTCGACTCTATCGGTAGAGCTTTGCCAGGCAGGACTAATATCGTCTTAACGCGTGATCCATCCTTCACTGCTGATGGTATAATAGTCTTGCATTCCGTAGAGCAAGTGATTAGGCAAATTAACAATTCTAAAGCCTTTGTCATTGGTGGAACACAGATTTATCGCCTATTCTTTCCTATAGCGGAACGTTTATATATCACCATGATCGATCATGCTTTTGAAGGTGATGAATATTTTCCAGAGATTGATTGGTCTGAGTGGCATCTAGTCAATGAGCAGCCGGGTATACAGGATGAGAAGAATCCTTATTCCTATAGCTTTAAGGTGTTTGATAGAGTCTAAGGGGTGAAACCTAGAGGATGAACAATCGGTGGAGTAGAATGGTTATAGTCGCTATCCTAATTTGTATTGTACTATTGGGTGTGGCAGCAAGCACAGATAATCGTTTGTTCGTAAAGCGCGAGGATGCGGATTCTTCCACAAAAGCTTCTCAGCAGAAAACCCCCACCATGACAAAGGTAAGCCTAATGTTGGATCGTTATCCTAATGCAGCGCATGCTTTTATTTATACCGCAATAGCTAATGGATACTTTCGTGAGGAAGGAATCGAGCTCGAGATCAAGCAGCCTGGTGAGCCTAGTGAAGGAGTAACTCTGGTTGGATTAGGTGTGATAGATTTGACTATAGCTTCTCAGCCACAGGTATTGATAGCCAGAGCAGATGAAATACCTGTGGTATCTATAGCAGCAATTGTTAGGCATCCTATGAACTATTTAATGGTTCCAAAAACCAGTACAATCCAATCACCGAAGAATCTTGCACATCGTAAGATCGGTTATCCAGGTGATGGTGTGAGTGTAGCGATCCTCAAAACGATGATGCTCTCAGACGAGGCTGATCCCGAACATGCAGTCTTGGTAAATGTGAAGAGGGATTTGGTGCAATCTATTGCATCTCATAAAGTTGATGCCATTATAGGTGGCAATATTAATGAGGATCGAATCATATTAGAGAAACGTATGCAGCCGGTACGAACTATAGAGCCTATGCTCTATGGAGTACCTGAATATTATGAACTAGTGCTTGTGGCCAATGAAACTATGGTTGCTACAAACCCTGAGCTGCTTCAGACGATCTGGGGAATATTAGCTAGGGGGCACCAGGATGTTATAGATAGTCCTAAAGATGCGTTAATCAACGTAATGAATAAACAGAATCCGAGTTTCCCACTAAGGATGGATATTGAAGCAGAAAGCCTGAGCATACTATTGCCATTCATGTCGAACGACGACGAAGTTTTCGGATTTCAATCCAAATCGGCTTGGTCAGTTGTAGCGGAATGGTTAGATGAAACGAGACTGATGAGAAGGTTAGTCAACAGTGAAGATGCCTATGTGAATTTGGTTGATTAAGTTTAGGAGTGAATACGAGTGGAAAAGGTTATCATTATTGGCGCAGGGCCGTGTGGATTATCCGCAGCCGTGGCTCTTCAAGATAGAGGTATAGAAGCTTTGGTCATAGAGAAAGGCTGTTTAGTACAATCGGTTTACGAATACCCAACAAACCTGCGGTTTCATAGTACACCTGATTTGTTAGAAATTGGCGATACGCCATTCATTACGCCGAATGAGAGACCTACTCGTATTGAGGGCTTAGAGTATTATGCGACGGTCGTCCGTCGTAAAGGCCTCCGAGTGCGCACATATGAGGAAGTGACAAGTGTTCGTCGGAACGAGGATGGCACATTTACAGTGTTAACGAAGGATCGATACGATATTCGGTCACAATTTGAAGCTGCCAATGTGGTCATCGCTACGGGTTATTTTGACTGGCCTAATCATTTAGGAATTCCAGGGGAACAGTTACCTAAAGTCGCCCACAGCTTCCGAGAAGCGCATCCATATGTGGGACGGAAGGTAGCAATCGTAGGTGCGCGAAATTCGGGAGTCGATGCTGCGCTTGAACTAATGCGGGTTGGTGCAGAAGTATCCGTTATATATCGTGGGGAAGAGCTGGCCGAGGTTGTTAAGTCATGGGTAAAGCCAGTTTTTGAGAGTGCGGTGAACAAAGGTAAGATCAAGATGTACTGGAAGTCGACCGTTGAGGAAATTAAACCTTATTCAATTACCGTGAATGTAGAAGGCGTTAAGCAAGAGTTAGCAAACGATGATGTACTCGTGCTGACCGGATTTCGACCGGATCGTTCCTTTCTAACAGAGATTGGTGTGCAGACAGAGGAAGGGACAGGGGCTCCAAGCTTTGATGAAGAAACAATGGAAACGAATGTGCAGGGTGTATTCATTGCTGGGGTTGTCGCAGCAGTCTCACGGGCTAATGAGATTTTTATTGAGAATGGTCGATTCCATGGTGTGAAAATTGCTGAGGTTATTGCTAATAGAATGACGTAATAACGTTATTAAGTAAAGGGAAGGTTACTCCTTCCCTTTATCTCCATCAGCATATTCTTCCACAGTATTATTGAGCCCTGTAGGTGCATCAGCATTGCCTAGTCGCTCATTCACAAAATTTGCAGCCTTCGCCACACCTTCGTAGAATTCCTCTTCATTCTTCTGCTCTGATTTGTCCTTCAAGCTACAACACCTCCTATAAATCCTATTTCGTGAGCCATCTAACAATAAAAGCGATTAACGACAAAATAACACTAATCACGATACAGGTGACAATTGGAAAGTAAAATTTAAAATTCCCCTTATCTACAACAATATCGCCTGGCAACCTCCCAAAATTAAAGAAGCGCCCACCCACAAACCATACGAAGCCGCTGATAATGAGGACCGCACCAGTAACGATAAGGAGTTTTGGAAATGAGTTCATCTATTCGTCAGGTGTGCGATCCAGGAAAAGTCGAGTCACCTCGGTATATTCATCACGTTCCTTCTCGTTACTGGTTGCTTTTTCCTCCAGTGGATCACTGGTATTCATTCCTGGAGCAATGGTAGGTTCTTGCTTCTTCCGTTCCTTCATTGTAATCACTCCTTTTGTTCCATAGCATGTGAAAAAGAAAGGAAATATATCCACAAGTAGTTAAATTACACGGATTCTCTCTCAACAATCTTATGATCATATAGAAAGGTACTTGGTATTTGCTTTCCTTCTATTTGCTCAATTAAACTGTCTACTATTCGTACCCCTATCTTTTCTTGTGGATATGCAATTGTAGTCAGACCCGGAGTAATGTAATTTAGTGTGTCTATATTGTCGAACCCCATGATCCCAACATCGTTTGGAACATTAATGGATTTATCCTTTAAGAAGTTTAGAATATTGACTGCATACTTATCGCTTGTACACAGAATTACCTTCTTTGAGTTACTGCGGGTTAGACAGCCTGCAAGAGCTTGGATATAATTCTTATCCTTTATTATTGTTGTTTTTATTGATTTTATTTCTTTGCAAGCTTCTTTAAAGCCAATAAATCGCTGTTCTGGAGAATACAGATTTTCTTTCTTAGGAAGACTTAATGGTGGACAAACATAGATGATCTCTTTATAACCTTTGGAATATATATAGTAAACTGCTTCTTTAATTGCTTTTTGATCATTAATCCAGACAAAAGGAAATTGCTCAGAAATACGATTGCCAAAAGTAACAATGGGTGTTTTTAATGAACTCAGATATTTATTGAATTGTTCACCTTTATTTACAGACATCAATACAATCCCATCTACTTTTCTATCAACGAGATGGTTGATACAATCGATTTCCATTTCGGACTCTTTATTCGTAAGGGTAAGATAAACGAAGTAACCCCTTTCTCTTGCTCTTGTTTCTATTGAATTGATGATTTGGGCGAGAATACGATTATTGATATCAAAAATAACGATGCCAAGAGTCATAGTACTGCCTTTGACCAAACTTCTAGCTAAGAAGTGAGGGCGATAGCCTAATTCTTTTGCTTTTTTGAGAATCTTCTCTTTTGTTTCTGGTTTGATTCCAGGTCTATTATTTAAAGCTCTATCTACAGTTCCTCGTGAAATCCCGCAAATTATTGCGATTTCCTTACTAGTCACATTCATAAAAGGGTTCTCCTTATGGAATCATACTGAGGAAATATGATGAGATTTTATATGCCCTTGCTCAACTAGTATACGGTAAATCCAACGACAAAAAAAGCCTTTACAGTTTCTAAACTTATCTGTTAAACTTAAATCGTTCACGTGAACGTAAAAAAGTACATAATTTTTTTTGCATAAAACCGTTCACGTGAACGTAAAATTAAATAATGAGAATAAGGGGGAATAATCTAATTTAAAAATTAGCTATGAAGCTTGTTGAAAACGCTTTATAAAAGTGAGGGTCAATTTTTTGAAAATCGATATTACACTTGAAAGGGGTAGTTCTAATTGAAAAAGGTGCTTATATTATGTTTAATCGTGATACTTTCTATTGCATTAGCAGGTTGTGGAAATGGTAATGAACAATCAACAAATGGATCAAGCGCTCCAAAGAATACCAATAACAAAGCAACGGGGAATGAAAAACAAGTTGAGCTTACATTAGCTTTTCCTGGTGATGATGGTAAAAAGGAATTGTTAGAAAAATTACTTGAAACCTTCTATGAAGAAAACCCGAATATTAAGGTGAATATTCTTTATGTAGCTAGTGAGGGCTGGGGTGATTACTTTAATAAGCTGCAGACAATGGTAGCCGGTGGTAAAGCTCCCGATGTTGTTCGTGTGGCAATCGAGGGAATTGAAATGTTCGTTCAGCAAGATCTGGCTCTCGCATTGGATGAATATATGGATGCTAATCCCGAAGTGATAGGTGATTATTCTGATATTCATCCAAAGCTACAGGACCCCTTCGTAATCGATGGAAAAACATATGGATTTGCTTGGGATTGGAATAACGTAGTCATGCATTTTAATACAGATATGCTCAAAGCGGCTAATCTCCCTGTTCCTTCAAAGGATTGGACTAAGGATGATTTCATTGAATATGCGCAAGCGCTTACATCCGAGAAAGATGGTAAAAAGACATACGGGTTTGCTATACCTAATTACTATTTCGGCGCATCTGCTTGGTTGTTCAACAATGAAGCCAGTGTCTTAAATGAAGAAATGACTACAAGTAAATTGGATGATCCCAATGCAATTGAGGTTATGCAATTGTTCCAGGATCTCATTTATAAATATAAGGTTTCCCCTGTACCTAACCCGAACACTGACATGATTAACCAGTTAATGGCTGGCCAGGTCGGTATGATATCAGCAGGTAAATGGCCGTTTGGCTCATATATGAAAAATGACTTTACAGCCATTGATGTTCAATTCTTACCTACTTTGAAAACTAATAAAGTTATTTTTGGTGTAGGTGCGTTCCCTGTTATGAAATCGACTAAACACCCCGAGGAATCTTATAAGCTTACAGCATTCTTAAGCGGCCCCCTTTCTCAAACGAATGTTCTATCGAGCGATTCTATTCCCGCAAGGATTTCTGTAATGACAGAGGTATTGCCTAAGACACCTGCTACAAACTGGGCTATTTATGCCGAAAGTGCGGATATTGCTAAGGCTGTTGAATCACCAACAGAGTACGCTGCTATAGCTGCCGTTTTTGATCGTTATATGTCCGCAATTTTATCTAATCAAATGGATGCGGCTACAGCAATGAAGAAAGCCAAGGGAGAAATAGATGCAATTTTGAAAAAATAATACCTTGAATGTTCATCGGCGTGTAGGCGAGAACACATCCCTGCACGCTGATACATTCTTTGGAGGAATATCACTTGAAAATAAAAAGGACAACCAAAGATACGATCGCTGGATATCTGTTCCTGCTTCCCGCTCTATTAGCCTTTGTAATCTTTATTGCTGAGCCATTGTTAGCGGCTATATTCCTAAGTACGACGGAATATAACATCATTCATCCATACAACTTTACAGGCCTTAAGAATTTCGAGCAATTTCTTCAAGATGAGAGGCTCTCACAAATTTATTGGAATACATTCAAATTTGTCATTATCTTAGTTCCAATGCACATGATCTTTGGCCTTATGTTAGCCTTAGGGGTTTCAAGAGTAATATCCAAGACAGGGAAATATATATATAGAACCATTTTTTATTTTCCGGTGTTAGTTACAACGGCCGCAGTCGCCATTGCATGGCAATTCATGTACGATTTTGATTTTGGAGTCATTAATTACTTTTTAAATTCACTTGGTTTCGAATCAATCTACTGGCTGACGTCACCTTACTGGGTCTATTTATCCGTAGCCATATTCAGTTTATGGAAATTCGTAGGGACAGCGTTTCTTTATTACGTTATAGGCTTGCAGAACATTCCTAGCACTTTGTACGAAGCAGCTGAGATTGATGGGGCTAACCGGATTCAAACCTTTTTCCGTATCACATTGCCTCTTCTAACGCCTACAATTTTCTTTGTGCTTGTGACTACACTTATTGGAGCTACACAAATTTTTGATGAGCCTTATTTAATTACAGGAGGCGGACCTTTAGATGCCTCGAGAACAATAAGCTTATACATTTATGAGATTGCTTTTCAATATCATGCTATGGGCTATGCTTCTCTGGTAGCTATAAGTTTGTTTTTAATTATTCTGTTGATAACGATCCTGCAATTCAGTTTAGGAAAGAGGTGGGTCTATTATGACCAAGAATAAGCTGAATACTAGAAAACCGATTTATATAACCCATAGCTTACTTATCTTTTTCTCTGCATTTATTATGCTTCCTTTCATGTGGATAATCTCAACGTCACTGCGTCAGGCCAAGGATTCATTTTCGTTACCACCCGCCTTTTTTCCAACGACATTTGAATTCGGCAATTACTTAGAAGTGTTTCAGGAGGTTCCTTTTCTTGCCTTTATAACGAATAGTATTAAAGTATCCGGAATCATTGTAATTGGGCATATTTTTATTTCGAGTATGGCTGCTTATGCCTTTTCTCGAATCAAGTTTCCCGGAAGAAATTTACTGTTTGTTATATTCCTCTCTGGATTAATGATCCCAGGGCAGGTTACGATTATCTCTCAATTTATATTGATGTCGAAGCTCCAATTGGTAGATACTCATTCAGCCCTTATTCTACCTGCATTAATTAACCCATTGGGGATCTTTCTCATCCGTCAGATGATGATGACAATATCCGATAGCTATGAAGAGGCTGCTTTTATGGATGGGGCCAATCGTTTCTGGGTGTTTATGAAAGTCATATTGCCTATGTCTATGCCTGCGGTAGCCGTTACGTCAGTTATGACCTTTATTATGCATTGGAATGATTTCTTTAGACCATTAATTTTCTTGAATTCTTACGAGAAAATGACACTACCTCTAGGGATGACAGTGCTGACTGGAGCTTTCGGACAAGGTAACTTGTCTGCTATTCTAGCCGCGGTGACTCTATCTCTAATTGCTCCTTTACTGATTTATATTTTTGGTCAAAAGTACTTAATTGAAGGTATTTCATTAGGAGGATTGAAAGGATAATTCTAAGTATCAAAAATTTTAGTGTTAGCTTTTAATATGGAGGGTATGAGAATGACTACAGAATTGTATAAGATGGATAAGAACTTTATGTATACCGGAAATAAAACAAAAGAAATTTCCTTTCCTCTTGGCGGGATTGGCAGTGGCTGCATCGGATTAGCGGGAAATGGCAGATTGGTCGATTGGGAGATATTCAATAGGCCTAATAAGAATAGCTTTAATGGCTTTTCCTTCTTCGCGATTAAAGCCGAACATAAAGGTCAAGTCCGATTGGCAAAAGTACTTAATGGTGACATACAGGCTCCCTACAGTGGTGCTGGAAGAGGAAAGTTTAAAGGCTTTGGATTTGGAGTGGAAAGGGAAACATTAGCAGGATTCCCTCACTTCAAACGGACTACCTTTAATGGAAAATTCCCAATAGCTGAAGTCAATTTCGAAGACGACGAGAACATCTTGGATGTGAAATTGACAGCCTTTAACCCGTTTATCCCATTGAATGATAAGGACTCTTCTTTGCCTGTAGCGATATTAACATATGAAGTCGTCAATCGTTCTGAAGAAGAATTGGACATTAGTCTAGTTGGGAATCTAACCAATCCCTTCCCCAAAGGAGCGATCAATGATTATTCTAATTTTGGCAATTTCCATGGAATTAAGCTTCATTCCGACCAATTTGCAGAGAACGATCCTGAATTCGGTGATCTTACCTTAAGCAGCGACGGGAATGATATTAGTTATCAGAGCTATTGGTATCGAGGGGGATGGTTTGATAATCTCACTTTATTCTGGAAGGATTTTAAGGCTGCTGGGAAATTTAAAGAAAGAAACTATAGTGTCGAGAGAGAGGCACATGCAATAGCTACTTACAATCGACTTGATGTGTGTTTGTTAAGCAGTCATAAAACGCTGGCACCCGGCGAAAAAGCACAGTTCCGATTTGTGATTTCATGGAACTTTCCGAATTATGTGAACTCTTGGAATCCTGGGGAGTGTGAGGATGGGAGCTGTCAGCCACCAAGCTGGAAAAATTATTATGCGACCTTATTTCAAGATTCAACCAAATCGGCCGAATATGTTTGGAACAATTACGAACGTTTATATAAAGAAACTAATGAATTTAGAGAAAGTATGTTCAATTCAACCTTGCCAGATTATGTACTAGATTCGGTATCAAGTAACTTGTCTATTCTAAAATCCCCGACCTGTGCGAGGCTTGCGGATGGCACGCTTTATGGATTTGAAGGCTGTCATTCTGAGGAGGGGTGCTGTGAGGGTTCGTGTACCCATGTTTGGAATTATGAGCAGGTTACACCTTTTCTATTCCCGTCTTTGGCCCGTTCTATGAGAAATGCTGACTACAAATCGACTCAATTCGATAATGGCAAAATGACCTTCCGAATGATGCTTCCAATGGATAGAACGCTTACAGATGTATCTGCATGCGCTGGTCCAGAGAGAGCGGCAGCTGATGGACAAATGGGTGGGATTATTAAAGTTTATCGGGAATGGATCATTTCTGGAGATACTGATTGGTTGAAATCCATATGGCCTAAAGTAAAAAAAGCCTTAGAGTTTGCCTGGGATCCTACGAATACCGATTGGTGGGATAAAGATCGTGATGGTGTTATGGAAGGGATTCAGCATCATACCTTGGATGTTGAGATCTATGGTCCGAACAGCTATATCACAGGCTTGTATCATGGTGCTCTGCTTGCTGCATCTAGAATGGCGGAAGCCTTGGGAGATGTAGCGGGGAGTCAATATTATGATCTTTATCAGAAGGGGCGTAAATGGGTAGATGAGAATCTTTTCAACGGAGAATATTTTCATCAAATGATTGATTTAAAGGATGTGCGATTTCCTATCGATGCTGAATTAGAAGAAATTAAGTATCAAATCGGGGAAGGTTGCCACATTGATCAGGTTATTGGACAGTGGCATGCCCACATTGTCGGACTTGGTTATATATTCGATGAGACGAAAGTGAAGAAATCAGTCGAATCGATCTATAAATATAATTTCATTGAGTGCATGCGTGATTATGCTAATGCTTGTAGAATATATGCTGTTAATGATGAACAAGGACTAATGATATGCACATGGCCAAAGGATAATAGCCCTAAAGTTCCAATACCTTATGCGGACGAGTGTATGAATGGATTTGAGTACCAAGCGGCGTGTCATATGATTTATGAGGGATACCTAGAAGAAGGCTTACAATCGGTTAAAGCCATTCGTGATCGATATGATGGGGAGAGAAGAAATCCATGGAATGAATTTGAGTGTGGGAGTAATTATGCAAGATCTATGGCATCGTATTCCTTATTAATCGCACTAAGTGGGTTTGAATATGACATGGTACAAGGCCACATTGGCTTTAATCCAAGAATAAATCAAGAACAATTCTGTACCTTCTGGTCTCTAAATAATGGATGGGGAGAGTTTGAGCATAAGGATGGCAAGCTTCGTTTAACGGTAAAAAGTGGAGCTTTACAGCTAAACAGCTTTAGGAGTGAATTATTAAAGGATAAGCAAGTTACGGAGATCTACTTAGGAGAGCAGCAAATTCCCTTTATTCGAGAAGATTGTAAGCTCTCGTTTGAAACTGAAGTAAAGCTAAATTCGGAACAAGCATTAACAGTGCTTACAAAATCATGATTAACAAAACCAAGAAGGAGCTGGAGCATTTGGTGTTTACTCATAAAGAATTATACAATACTGGTCCGCAGCGGACATTTACTGGTGAAGCCTCAGAAGCGGCGTTTCTACTAGGAGGCATTGGTACAGGCAATGTATCCCTTGGCAGCCGAGGAGAATTTAGAGATTGGGAGATATTCAACCATACCGGAAAGGGATGTAAGCTACCGAATACTCACTTTGCGATTTGGGCTAAGGAAGAAGGACAGGATGCGGTAGCTAAAGTGTTGGAATCGAAAATTAATTCACCTCACAGCCTATCGCATGGTTATCACCCGAATACGGGAGCCGGACTTCCTCGCATGCAATCGTCAAGTATGAGTGGTGAGTATCCCGTCGCCCGAATACAATTTGAGGATTCGGATTTGCCCGTACAGGTTTCACTAGAAGCCTACACGCCACTCATCCCACTTAATGCTGAGGATTCCGGAATTCCCGGTGCTGTTATAACGTATCGTGTCAAGAATACCTCAAGTCGACCTGTCGATATTACTCTGGCAGGGTCTATTATTAATCCAATAGGCGAGGTGAGTGTTGACCGTTTTGGGAATATGAAGCTATCGAATTCGGGACAGAATATCAATGAATTTATACAAGGCAATGAGATTAGCGGGCTTTACCTTCATTCACAAAAATATGCGTCAACAGATATGAAATACGGGAATATGTCGTTGGTCACTACGAACAAGAATACGACCTATAAGACGGCATGGCTGCGTGGAGCTTGGTTCGATTTCCTTCAGGAATTCTGGGATGATTTCGCGGATGACGGTCGACTTGATGATCTTGGTTATCATACACCTTCTGACGATAACAAAACGGATACTGGATCTCTTGGTGTCTATGAAACGCTTGCACCTGGAGAGACTAAGGATATTCGCTTTATTCTAACCTGGTATTTTCCTAATCGTCTGAATGGATGGGGTGAGCAGTCCCATGTTAAGGAGGAAGGGCGAGAAACGATTAAGAATCATTATGCGAATCTCTTTGATAGTTCATGGTCTGTTGCAGAATATTTGGTAGAGCATTCGGAACGACTAGAGAAGGAAACTTATCTGTTCCACAGTGCATTGTTTAATAGTTCTTTACCGAACTATGTTCTCGATGCGTTGTCCTCCAATATTACAGTAATTCGGAGCACTACCTGCTTTTGGTTGGAGAATGGGAAATTCTTAGGTTATGAAGGATGCTTTGATGAGTGGGGCTGCTGTGATGGGACTTGTACGCATGTTTGGAACTATGCACAAACGGCGGCCTTCTTATTCCCAACTCTAGAACAGAATATGAGACGAACCGAGTACCTAGAGGAGGTTCACGAGGACGGCAAGATGGATTTCCGTGCTATGAAAATGTTCGATACGGAGTGGATATGGCACGGTCAAACCGCGCCAGCTGCAGCAGATGGGCAGATGGGAACGATTATGCGTGCATTCAGAGAATGGAAGCTGTCTGGTGATAATGAGTTTCTGAAGGAGCTTTGGCCTTCCATCAAGAAAACTTTAAAGTTCGCATTAATTCAATGGGATATGGATGGGGACCTTGTATTCGATGGAGAACAGCACAATACTTACGATATTGAATTCTATGGACCTAATCCGTTGACGGGTATTTATTTTCTTGGAGCCTTACGGGCAGCTGAAGAAATGGCAAAGCACCTCGGAGAAGCAGAAACTGCCCAGCAGTATCGTGAGGTTTTTGACAAAAGCTCAAAGCGACTTGATGAATTAATGTGGAACGGTGAGTATTATGTACAAATTCTTGATGATGTAGATGCATACAAGTACCAGCATGGACTAGGATGCCTATCGGATCAGATGTTAGGTCAGCAGCAAGCCCATCTGTATGGCTTAGGTTATTTGTTGCCAGAGGATAAGGTAAAAAGTGCGATTGGCGCGATTTTTAAGCATAACTTTAAGGAGGACTTCTCTAGACATACTAATTGCCAGCGTGTATATGCATTGAATGATGAGAAAGGACTATTGTTATGCTCGTGGCCAGAAGGCGGTCGCCCACGGCTTCCATTCGTCTATTCCGATGAGGTCTGGACAGGAATCGAATATCATGTGGCAACCCACCTCATATATGAAGGGCTCGTTGATGAAGGTTTGACAATCGTGAAAGCACTTCGCGACCGTCATGATGGAATCCGACGTAATCCATGGAACGAAGTGGAATGCGGGCATCACTATGTCCGTTCTATGTCTAGCTGGGGTCTGCTTATTGCATTAAGCGGCTTCAAATATGATATGGTGCAGCGAACGATGGAATTTAAGCCTGTTATTCATCAAGATCAATTCACATCGTTCTGGAGCACAGGCCTTGCTTGGGGCACATACTCCCAATGGAAGAATATAGAAGGTGAATATGAAATGGATGTTAAAGTGCTCTACGGTGATATTAGCGGAATTAAGGTATATGCCTGTGGCAAGGAATGCACCCTATAGAACAGGGCTACAACGTAGGAGGTTTAGATGAAAAAGACAATACTTATCTTACTGAGTGGTTTTCTTGGAGCTGGCAAAACAACACTGATGTTGTCTGCAGCGGATATACTTCGCGCTAAAGGCATGAAGGTCGCTTGTATTACGAATGATCAGAGTGAACAGCTTGTGGATTCGAAGATGGTTTTACGCAAAGAAATACCCCTGCAACAAATTCAAGGCGGCTGCTTTTGCTGCCGCTTTGAAGACTTGGATAATTCGATCACCCGAATCATAGATGAGCATTGTCCCCATGTTATTCTCGCGGAAGCGGTTGGAAGCTGCACGGATCTGATTGCAACAGTAATTAAGCCATTACAATCATTTCACAAGGATAAATTGGATATACGGCCATTATCCGTAGTTGTTGACCCAGAGCGATGGTCAGATTTAGTATCTCACACAACCTCTTTTACGGACGAAATTCACTACCTTTTCCGAAAGCAACTGGAAGAAGCACAGTGCATTCTTTTGAACAAAAGCGATTTATTGTCTACAGCACAAGTCGAACAATTCATATGCCAATTAACAGATGATTTTACTGCTGCCCCCGTATTCTCCATATCGGCTGCAGACGGAGCAGGGGTGGATGAATGGATTAATCATATTATATATGCTAAACCAAACAGTTTACCTTTACTTGATATCGATTACGATAAGTATGCCGCTGGAGAGGCGCAGCTTGGATGGTTGAATGCTAGCTTTGCCATTAATGGACGTATTGGTGATGTAGGTTTACTGTGTACATCATTTATGGAGAAACTTTTGAGTGATTGCAAAAACGTAAAAGCAGATATAGCTCATCTTAAATTATGGGGTCAGGATGGTAAGAACACGATAAAACTAAGCACAGTTCGAAATGGCTCCTACATGCTGGATCATATGACATCTAGGGACTGGTTTACCGATCATTTCATCATTTGGATTAATGCCCGTGTACATATAGATCCTACACAGCTAAGCGACATTCTTCTGAAAGCATTACGATCATTAGAAGAGGATTTTTCTTTTGTGATTACCATTGACCAGATGGATTGCTTTTCCCCTAGTCGACCAATTCCTACTTATAGAATGGCATAAGTCAATTTCTTTAATCGATTTGGACTTGAAGCCATTTAAGTAAATGAAGGAGCAAATCTAATGCAAGCAGAAGCCGTCATTGAAGATATTGTTAATCGTATAAAGCTAGTACCGGGTATTATTGGGATTGTACTTGGAGGATCAAGAGCAAGAGGAAGCCACACTGCGAAGTCCGATATTGACATTGGAATCTATTACGATCATGCAGATAGCTTCGATATTCCTGCTCTCCAAAAAGTGGCTTCGGAGCTAGATTACACTCATCGAGAGGACACGTTGACGGCGGTGAATGGATGGGGCCCTTGGGTGAACGGTGGAGGATGGCTTACAATAAATCACTATCAGGTGGACTTTCTTTACCGGGACATCAATAAGGTTTCTCGTGTGGTGGATCAGTGTCTTTGCGGGGAGATTACGATAGATTATTATCCCGGTCACCCGCATGGATTTATAAATTCCATTTATATGGCAGAAATCTCACTATGTCAGGTTCTATGGGATCCCCGTCAGGCAGTGCTAGCTTTAAAGAGGAGAACTAGCTCTTATAGTCAAGCACTAAAAAAATCGTTGATTGAAAAATTCCTATGGGAGGCAGCTTTCTCTTTATCCGCAGCTAGTAAAAGTGTTGCGCGAAGAGATGCTTCCTATGCTGCCGGATGTTGTTTTCGTTCCATATCCTGCTTGAATCAGGCGCTATTCGCGATGAACGAGTGCTATTGGATGAATGAAAAAGGGGCCGTGCAAATAGCAAGCTCATTTGTAATTATCCCATTCGAATATGAGAGTAGAGTTAACGAGATTTTTAAACTAATATCTAGTGATTCTAAAGCATTAGAACAAGCTTTACATCTTCTCCAAGGGGTCATAGAAGAAACCGAAAATCTATGTGAGGTATCCAGCTGACCTAGAAAGGTGTCATTTAATTTGAACCCTGTAGGCGCATCAGCATTACCAAGTCGTTTATTCACAAATAACACCAGAGGTCATAAACATATTATATAACCGGTATTTCGGGACGATTATTATCTGCCTCACCAAGCTGACGATGAAATATAAACTCAACTATACCTACAGCAAGTGAGATTACCAATATCTCGCCCAGAGTGAGAGTCCAATCCATCGTATATGCTGCAATCCATAGGAAAACAAAAGCTAATCCAATATCGACTATGACGGCAATTGTGTTATTACTCATGCGTAGAATAATTTGATCGCCTATAAAGTAAGCAACTACGACTAGGATTAATGCCGTGACTAAACTGCTCCAGAACGATGCTTCCGATAACCACATCAACATGGGAATGACCACTATGCCATTCATGAATATTTTTCTAATTAAAAAATTCGTTTCAATCAACCCCTTCTATATATTTAAAAATGTATTATCCGCATTTTAGATTTATTTATGTATCGTTTTGGAAAATCACGGAAAGTATATTAGGATCTATTTACCAATTTCGATAAATACACAATCTTCAAATCGGAGAGTATATGCAGGATAATCGGAAGTAATAAGCTACCAGTTGCAAAATAAAGAACTCCCATAGTAAATCCGAAAAATCCAGCTTGAAGTACACCTTCAACACCTTGTATATAATGCACAGCCCCAAAGATTACTGTGACAATTAGGAAACTCACTAGAGCCGTGAATCCAAATGAAAATACGTATTGAAACAAGTAAGCCCTGAAGATGATCTCTTCAGCAAAGCCAACCGTAAAGGATAATAGGACAAACAGCTTTATCTCTTTAGGTGTGACGGGATGTATGAAGCTCATATCACCCATATTATCGGATACCTTTTTTGAGAATGATGGCTTTAAAGACATGAGAATCAGAGGAAGTATAATCGACAGCAACCACAATATTCCAAATCCAATGGCAGTCAAGACAATCCAGATATTAAATTCAATAGTTACTCGAGGGCTCCAGAGTTCTTTGAATGGAGCTAGGAAGAGGATAATAGTTGTTAAGATCCAATACCACATACAAATGATTACATACATGCGTTCTTTGGCTTTAGGGTCTTTACTTGATTTGATTCTCTTCATATCGAAATAGCTAATGATAGGGATTACTAGACAGACCAGCAGTGCTATTACATGAGTCAATAATATTCACTCCATCCTTACTAATTAATATCAATATAACCTTCATGAGTAATTAATACAACGTATTAAAAATAAAAGTGACAAAGTTAATACATTGTATTATAATTCGAATGAGATACATAACCCGGAAGGTTGACATACATGGCAAGGGCTAAAAGTCTGAAGGTTCCGAGATTAGCAGGTTCCAAAGAAGTTGCAGACCTAATTGGAATAAGTCGTGTGAATGTACCCAATGCTCGTAAAACAAAAGGATTTCCAGAACCCATACAGACACTAGCAAGTGGTCCAATATGGATCGAGAAAGAGATCGTTGATTACATAGAATCACGTATGAAGAAGAAAGCCAATCGCAAGGGAGAATCTTAACATGATTGATTTACTCATCAAACTTTCAATCTCTATCTTTACTATGGCAACAATTGTTATCCTAACCTTTTCAATGTTTCGTATTCCGATAATTAATAACGAGAAACAGATCATATTCATTTCCTTGATAGTAGGATCGTTGAATTATTATTTAAAATTCGTAGTCGACACACCTTTATTCTTTATGCTTCAGAATGTGGCATTCATAACGATATTAATCATCATAAGAAAATATCCGTTTTTCTATGCGTTCATTGTTTGCTTTACTGGCGTGATTGTTATTTCAATTGTTGACGGCGCGTTAACATTTCAAGCGATTAACTTGGGCTGGACAACAATGGAGAAGGTAGTGAATGATACCGAGCATTATGTTGTTTCACATTCAGTCGTATCTATTGTTTACCTGTTGTTATCATACTTAATCTACAAATTCAAGCTAGGGTTCTCTTTTATAGTAAAGAGATTTAGCGGTAAAAATTTTATTAAATCTCATAATTTCATCTGGGCGTTTTTACTGATAGCGGGATCACTTGTATTGCATTTCGGGATAAAAGAGTTTGATATCAATTCGCTTCATAGCTACATAATTGCAGTACTCGCACTAATACTAAGCGCTTCTCTATTACTTGCATACAGACAGAATAAATTAGTGAAGATTCACCGTTATGGAGGGAAGTGATATAGGTGAATAGAGTGGAAAGAATATCTAATAACATCGCATATAGAATACATGCGAACACAGAAAATTCTTCTTCTGTAGCCGTCCTTAGTTTTGCGCTGATTAATCTCATAAACTTCTCTATCATCATCGCTATTGTATTGATTGTCTGTGCAATCACTGGAGATCTATTAAACGGTTTAATAGCTTCTCTAGCACTTCCGGTACTTAGATACTTCAGCGGAGGTTTACACTTTAAATCGTCGCATGTATGTAACGTGATTTCGGCCGGAATGGTGCTAATCAGTGTTTACATTTCTGTTCAATTTTATTGGACAGGTTTTCTAATAATGGTAGTATCGGCAACTATCTTAGCCTTCAACGCTCCTAGTGGAATTAAGAGAAGTAAGATTCCGAGCAAGTATTATCCTGTACTAACTGCTATAGTGTTCGCAGCCTAGCAGCATGACGTTATATACTTCGAGTTAGTCTATTTCTATGGCGGAGAAAAAGGATATAAAGAGCCGACAGCGTATATGACTATACAAGCGTAGTCGTTCTAGCTGTCGGCTTA
>Ga0209276_101151_pt1 | contig 20809 bp, 16 predicted proteins | sample DewCreD2012metaG_3_FD_185473 | JGI IMG/M metagenome (GOLD analysis project Ga0209276, IMG submission 185473) | Hot spring sediment bacterial and archeal communities from British Columbia, Canada, to study Microbial Dark Matter (Phase II) - Dewar... ...
CAGTCGGTATGGGGACAAAAATACATACTGGTGTCTATCTGTTTCTTGCGGCCCATTGGGAACCTCCTCACTCTATATTCGTCCACAATTATAGGGCCAGTTGAGACAGTGGTCAAGGGACACCAGGGCACTTTGTGCCGGGCAAAGAATTATCACCTCACCGCTTGAATGAAGGAGGGGCGATATGCAACGGGCACTCATTCGCTGGATGGTCGCAGGCCTGGGGGTGCTGTTTCTGACCGGTTGTGCTCAGCCGGTCTACAATCCCACCCCTACGCCGGAGGAGGAACAGCCACCGCTGGTCACCGGTCCTCTTCCCTTTGGTGTTCCCCCTCCTACGGCGCAACCGACGGTGGAGTATCCGCCCAGCCTGTATCTGAACCCAGGGACCGTTTCGCTGGGGGTGGGAGAAACGGCGACGGTACAGATCTGGGCCGATGGGGTGGGGGGAGTGAACCTGCTCTCCCTGGAGGTGAAATTTGACCCCGCGCTGGTTCAGATGGTGGACGCCGACCCGGCAGCGGAGGGCATTCAGGCAGCCCCGGGTGACCTGATGGGGGTCGTCCTGGAGAACCGGGTGGAGGGGGACCGTTTGATCTATCAGGCGACCGTCCAGCCTGGCGCTGCGGTGAAGGATGCCGGCATTCTGGTTTCGTTGATGCTGCGGGGAGTTGCGCCGGGAACCGCCGTACTTCAGATTGGCTACGCGGCCGCCCAGGACGCGGCCGGGAACCCGGTCCCGGTAGATACCCTCTCCGAGGGGCTGGTCACCGTTGGCGGGGCGGTTTCCCAGCCAGCGGGGGAGCAACCGCCTCCGGCGGCTGATACACCGATTCCTCCTGCTCCTACCCCGACGCCGCCGATGGTCGTACTCCCGACGCCTTCGGGGGCAGGGGGCATTTACTACGTGGTGGAGCCGGGGGAGAATCTCTTTCGCATCGGCCGGAAGTTCGGCACGACGGCCCAGGCGATCGCCGCTGCCAATAATATTGCTGACCCCCGGCAAGTCCAGGCGGGGACAATGGTGTTGGTCCCGGTGCCGGCCCCCGGGGGAGGGTATGGCTATTATGTCCGGCCCGGGGATACGGTCTACTCTATCAGCCGCCGTTTTGGAATGACGGTGGAGGAACTGGTCAGTCTCAACAACATTGGGCCGGATTTCACCATCCACCCGGGCTCTATCCTGAAAGTGGTGCCGAGGCGGTAAATGGGTCTGAGGAGAACGTGCCAGGCACTTCTGGAAGTGCCTGGCACGTCGTGTCTTCGGGGTTGATTACAAATCCCAGAGCGTCAGGCCGGTGGTGGGGTCGGCCCGGCGGTGTACGGGCTCCGGGAATACCCGGGCCACCACCTCCAGCATCGGGAAGACGTGGCCTTCTATCAGATGGCCGCCCACCGTGCTCCCGTTGGAGCGTCCCAGGACGGCGTGGGCGTGGACGATGGGGGCGTCGTCTTCTCCGAGGGCTACATTGCCGGTCAGGCTCAAAACTTCCACCTGTTCCTCCACCGGAATTTGACGGTAGACAGCGGCGGTGGTATCAAAATACCCCAGAGTGGCCCGGCGCATAGCGCCGATAGCCCACAGCACGGCAAAGCCCACCTTCTGTTCTGCTGCCCACGACCGCAGAGAAGCCATCGCCTCTTCCCCGGGTTCCAGCCGAATGAGAAACCGCCCATCTACGCGCCGTACTCGCATGGCAACCTCCTGGATGAAGGTGAAGTTTGTTCCGGGTCTCTTGGATTATAGCAGGATTTGCCCATCTTGGGGAGGTTGTTCAGGATAGATGCTACCCTTCTTGCAGAGGAGTCACTTTTATTTTTGATCTCTTTGCCGCACAGGGTGTCTTCTAATTATACTTTTTTATCTTACTGCCCCAAAGGCTAAAGTTCAGGTAGGGGCAGGCAGTAGGGTGGAGACCGCATAAGGATTACTTGCCGAAACTTGTAACCTGTTGTAATATGAATATATCCTGTTTGCAGGAGGAAGTCGGGTGGAAAAGCAAATTGTCCAGACCTCTAATGCCCCTGCTGCTGTGGGCCCTTACTCCCAGGCCATACGTGTGGGCGATTGGATTTTCACCGCCGGGCAGTTGGGCCTGGTTCCGGGGACAAAGGAGTTCGCCGGACCGGATATAGAATCCCAGACCCGCCAGGTGCTGGAGAACATCCGCGCCATACTGGAGGCGGCTGGTTCCTGCCTCCGCCACGTGGTGAAGACGACCGTCTTCCTGCAGGATATGGGAGAGTTCGGGCGGATGAACGGCGTCTATGCTGAGTTTTTCCCCGAAGACCCGCCCGCCCGATCCACCGTCCAGGTGGCGGCGTTGCCCATGGGCGCCCGGGTGGAGATTGAGGCTGTGGCGGTGGCCTGCGATTGTGACCCCTCCGGGCGGTGCCCATGCTGTGAGGAATAGCCGAAGATGGCTGAGGAGCAGGCGGGCCGGGAAAGGGGAAATCGGGTCGGGCCGTATCTCCTGGTAGAGCGAACTGCCCGGCGGCTGGTGGCGGAGCGGACAAATGCGCCGCTAGTTTCCATTATCGCCGTTGGGGCACTGTTTCTGTCGTTGCTGGTTGCTATGGCTCCCTGGCACGGTGGGACCCGGGTGCCCATTGCGATCAGCCTGGCAGTGGTTGCTCTGGCGATTGGGTTTCTGATTGCCGGGTTCGTTCCCCGTCTGGAGCGGCTGACGGTGGATTTGGAGACCCGAGAGTGCTGCCTGGAACGGGTCTATCTCCTGGCTCGCCGGACCCGGACGCTCCGGGTTCCTCTGGATAGGGTGGGGGAGGTGCACTGTCGCCGACGGGTCTGGCAGGAAGCGCCCGATGCAACGGTTATCCGCTGGTCAGTGGAACTGGTTGGGGATGGGAGAACGTGGCCGCTGGCTGAGGATGACCAGGAGGAGTCCATGCAGGAGTTAGCCCGCCTGGTTGCTGAGGTTGCTGGCATCCCCAGACGTTCATTCATTGCAGAAGGAGACTAAAGATGAAACTTGCCGGGAAACGTATCGCTGTTCTTGCCGAAAACAACTACCAGGACCTGGAACTCTGGTACCCGCTCCTGCGGATGCGGGAGGAGGGGGCGGAGGTCAAAGTGGTCGGGACCGGGAGCGCCACCACCTATACCAGCAAGTACGGCTATCCAGTGGCGGTGGATGTCTCTGCCGATCAGGTCTCGGCCGACGACTTTGATGCCGTCATCATCCCTGGCGGCTACGCCCCCGACCTGATGCGGCGGTACGAATCGGTGCTCCGGCTGGTGCGGGAAGCGTTCCAGAAGGGGAAGGTCATCGCGGCCATCTGCCATGCCGGGTGGGTGCCCATCTCTGCGGGCATCCTGAAAGGCCGACGGGTCACCAGTTTCTTTGCCATCAAAGACGATATGGTGAACGCCGGAGCGGAGTGGGTGGACGCGGAGGTGGTACGGGACGGCAATCTCATCACGTCGCGGAAACCCGATGACCTCCCTGCGTTCTGCCGCACGATCATTGAGGCTCTCTCTGACTGAAGTCAGCCTCTTTGGGCCTGCGGCCGATGGTCGGCCTTCGCCGACCAGGTCTCTCAGATGTGCACATAAGGGTTGTCGGCGAAGGCCGACAACCGGCACGAAGTGCCCAGGGAGGCCGATTTTAATCGGCCTGAATAATTACTTCAGGTCTTTGTGCTTCTGTGTCTTTGTGTGAGAAATGAATCTCTCCGATTTTCGGGACCCGCAGGCGGCCCGGACAGTTGCTGAGGCCATCGCGGCTCACTCTACCCGACCTGTGCGGCTGATGGAGTTCTGCGGCGGGCATACCCATGCCATCCTGCGCTTCGGCATCCCGGACCTGCTCCCGCCCACGGTGGAACTCCTCTCGGGCCCGGGCTGCCCGGTCTGTGTGACATCGGCAGCCGACCTGAGCCGGGCCATCGCGCTGGCGGGAGTACCGGGGGTCATCCTGACCACCTTCGGGGATATGATGCGGGTGCCTGCTGATCGGGGGCGCTCGCTGGCCCGCGCCCGGGCTGAGGGAGCCGATGTCCGCATCGTCTACTCGCCGCTGGATGCGCTGGAGGTTGCCCGTCAGAACCCCACCCGAACCGTGGTCTTTCTGGGCGTGGGCTTTGAGACGACCGCGCCGATGGTGGCATCGGCGGTTCTCTCCGCGGAGGCAGAGGGCATCCGCAATTTTGCCGTCTTCAGCACCCACAAACTCACGCCACCGGCTATGAGGGCCATCCTGGATGCCGGGGAGGTTCGGCTTTCCGGGATCATCGGCCCGGGCCACGTCACCACCGTCATCGGCCCCGAAGCCTGGCAATTCCTGCCTCAGGAGTACGGTGTTCCCTGTGCGGTGGCCGGGTTTGAGCCGCTGGACATCCTGCGGGCCATTCTGGCACTGGTGGAGATGCTGGAGACGGGACAGCCGGACGTCGCCAACGCGTATGCCCGCAGTGTGCGGGCTGGGGGAAATCCGGCTGCACTGGAAGCGATGGGACGGGTTTTTGAGGTCGCCGAGGCGGAGTGGAGGGGACTGGGGTTTCTGCCGGCCAGCGGCCTGCGGATTCGGGAAGAATACGCCCACTATGATGCCGCACGGGTCTTCCCTGTGGAGGTTCTGCCCGTCCCCGAGCCGCCGGGTTGTCGTTGCGGTGATGTCCTGCGGGGGGTCCTGCGACCGGTGGAATGTCCTCTCTTCGCGCGGGTCTGTACCCCCCAGAACCCTGTCGGCCCCTGCATGGTCAGCGCCGAAGGGGCCTGCGCAGCCTACTACCAGTACGGACGACAAATTCCCAACTAACCCTTCACGTTTCACTTTTCACGGTTCGCCATGTCCCTACCACCGCTGACTCTCCAGATGACCCTGTACCAGGCCCTGCGGCGGGTGACGGAGAACCGTCCCGCCCAGGAGGCACTGATCTGCGGAGACCTGCGGCTGACCTATGGCCAGTTGCAGGAGCGGATAGACCGGACCGCTGATTTCCTGGCCCATATGGGCATCCGGAAGGGGGACCGGATCGCTCTGATGCTCCCGCCCGGGGTGGATTATATCACCCTGTTCTTCGCCATCGCGCGGCAGGGGGCGGTTGTTGTCCCCATAGACCCCACTGTGCGCCATCAGCGGGTGCTCCAGATTGCGGAGCAGATTACGCCCGCCTGGATGGTGGCGGCCGAGCCCCTCCCGGATACAATTTCGTCTGACCTGCCGGAAGGGATAGATGTCCACCTGTCTGACGAGTTCCTTCCGGAGAGGATGCCGGGCCTGCCGCCATCTCTGCCGCCGGAGGTCGCGCCGGGAGATTTGCTGGCGATTCTCTATACGTCCGGGACCACCGGTGTGCCCAAAGGGGCCATGCACACCCATCGCAGCCTCATCGCTCCGGTCGTTGCCAGTATGAGGTTGCGGGAACTGTGGATCAAGCGCCCTTCGCTGGCACAATTGCCCAAGATGGGGCGGGCGCTGGCTCGCTACCGGCGGCGCCTCCTGCGGGCCGCCGGTCGCCCCCAGATTTTCCTCTCCACCACCGGTTACCACAATACCACCGGAATAGAGGTTTTCCTGCAGGCGCTGTTGATGGGGGACACCCTTGTCGTCCAGCCCTTCTTCCATCCGGTGGAGGCGCTGGAACTGATTCAGCGGGAACGGGTGACGGTCCTGGTCGCGGTTCCGACGGCACTGGCGGTAATGCTGCGGGTGGAGAATTTTGACCGGTATGACCTCTCCTCTCTGCTGATCTGTGGGACGGGCGCCGCACCCTGTCCACCGGACCTGGCACGGGAGATTCAGCGCCGCTTTGGCTGCGCGCTGCACATCGGGTTCGGGGCCACCGAAATCGGTGGCGGGATCGCGGCCACCGACGTCGGCGACTCGCCGGACCTCCAGGCCGAGACGGTGGGCCGACCGATGCCGGGGATGGAAGTGCGAATTGCCGATGAGGAAGGCCGTCCCTTGCCGCCGGGCCAGGTCGGTGAACTCTGGGTGCGAGGGGAGAACGTGATGCTGGGCTACTGGGGCGCGTCCGACCTGACCGAGCAGGTGCTGGACCCGGAGGGCTGGTATCATACGGGCGACATGGCGGTGATGGATGAGCGGGGGTACCTGCGCATCGTGGGCCGGAAGAAGGACATGATTATCCGGGGGGGCCGGAACATTTACCCCGAAGAGATAGAGCGGCATCTGGTCGCTCATCCCGCGATTCGCGAGGTGGCAGTGGTGGGAGTGCCTGGGCGATTCGGCGACGAGGAAGTCTGGGCGTTTGTCATCCCTGCAGAAGGGCGCACCCTGACCTCTCAAGAAGTGCGGGAGTTCTGCAAGGGGGTGCTGGAGCCGTATCAGATTCCTCAAGTCGTCCGGGTGGTGGAGGATTTCCCCCGTGCCTCTACGGGGAAACCGCAGAAGTTTCGGCTGCGGGAAATGGCCATGAGGGAGGAAGCGGGGGGTAGAGAATGAGGGGATACGGCGGCGGCCCTCGGCCGCCGCCGTATCCCCTCATCCATCCCTTCCCCCGACCTGTGAGGGTTGAGACTTGCTCTCCAGGGGAGTTGCTATCGGGAAATTTTGGGATATAATTCTGTCGGATTGTTCTCATACCATCCGATTACCCAGGTAAGGCTATGAGCATCCTTCTGTGGGGGAGTTTGTCCCTGCCGTACTTTGAGTGGCCGGCTCACTGGGGGGCTGTTCTGTTACTGGGGCTATATATTGCATTGCTCCTCATCGTTCTGGCTTGCTCCTGGCGGGATTTTGCTGCATTGCGTGGAAGACGACTGTTCCTGTTTGTTTTCCTCCTCTTCCTCACCCCCCTGTTGAATAGATTGTTGACCTTGCGGCTACCCGCTCCCGATTTGCTCCCGCCACCTTTCCTGCCCGCTGAACCGGCCGTGCCGGGATTTCCTCTTCTGGGATTACTGCCCGTGATACCGGCTGCAATCTGGCTGGGTGTTGGGCCGGCTACAATCCTCGGCCTGGTGGCTGGACTGTTTCGCTCCACCACTCACATCCTGTTTGAGCCTCTGAATCTGGCGCTGGGGGCTGCTCTCCTGGCCTTTTCCCTGAGGCAGGACTTTTATGGTGGTTTTGCTCACATGCTCCGCCAGCCTCTGGGGGCGGCTCTGGTCGTCGTTCTTCTGATTCAACCTCTGGCTCTCGTTGGCTGGCTGGTTGGCGAATACCGTCCGGGCCAGGGTCTGGTGGTGCTGGATTACGTCCTCACCCTGATGACTATCAGCATCCCGCTGGCCTTCATAGAGGCCCTGGCCTATGGTTTACTCTTTCAGGTTTTTTACCTCCTGTTCCCCGGGCTGCGTCCGGTCCAGATTGCCCGTCGTTTCCCGCCGTATGCTCGCACGCTGAATCGCCGGTTCCTGTTTTTGTTCATCCCTCTCTTTATCCTCTTTTTCTCTGTCCTGGTCTATGCAGTTGTGTCGTCGGCGATGAACACCGCTACCCGCCTGGCGGTGGATGCCATGGTCCGCGATGCCCGCAACGGTGCCGATGGTATCGGTGAGTTCATCTCTACGGGCCAGAGCCTCATTCGCCAATTCTCTGCTGCGCCGCCAATCTGGAGTGACGATGTTCAGGTATGCCAGGCCCAGTTGCAAACGTTTATCCAGATGCTCCCGTATTTCAGCCGCCTGACAGCCTACGGCCCGGACGGGAGTCTGCGTTGTTCTTACCCCCTCTATACGCCGGGGGAGGTGGAGCCAACTCCCGAGGAGCAGGAATTCCTTTCCCTGATCCAGGTCACCGGCGGAGTGCAGACGACACCGGTCCATTGGGGGCCGAATGGTTCGGTGATTCTTTCCTTTTTGAGTTCACTGGAGCCCGTTTCCGGAGGCGAGCGGCAGGGGGTTCTTGTTGGCCGGGTGGAGATGGGAGTGAACCCTCTCCTGGAGCGGGTCCTGACGGGACTCCAATGGACGATGCAGCAGGGAGAGGGCTTTGTGGTAGATGACGAGGGTCGGATTGTGGTCCATCAGGACCCCCAGCGATTGCTGGAACAGTGGGAAGTGGATCAGGGCCGTTCTCCGCTGGCGACGGTGGCGGGCGGATGGGTGCGGGAGACCCGGGATAGTCGGACCAATGCCCGCCAGATGGTCTGTTATCTGCCGGTCAGCGGGTATCCCTGGGCCGTGGTCATTCTTCTTCCCCACAAAGTTCGGATGGAACTGGCTCTCAGTATTGCTATGCCGCTTTTGGTTCTCCTGACGGTTCTGACTGGAGTTGTGGGGTTGATTATCTCTCTGGCGACAGGCCAGTTGACTCGCCCGCTCAATCTGCTGGCCCGCGCGGCAGAGGAGATTGCCCGGGGTGACCTGGAGAAGTCCATCCAGATGGTGGGGGATGATGAGATTGCCCGACTGGGTGAATCTTTTGAGAGGATGCGGGCCAGTCTGCGGGACCGGCTGAATGACCTCTCTTTGCTTCTCCGGGTGGCCCAGGAGGTCTCTGCCACGCTGGACCTCTCTCAGGGCATTTCTCGCATCCTGGAGGGTGCCCTTCAGACTCTTCAGGCACGTGTCTCCCGGATTGTTCTCCTCTCCGCAGTGGGCGAGCCCCAGGTCGTTATTGGGCGTGGCGAGCCGGTAGAGAATGTGGGGACACTGGACCGGGCGCTGGCTCTGGCAGCCCGGGATGCCCGCACTTCCATTGTCCTGGATAACCTGCGTCGGGCCCGGCTGTTGGCGGGTGCGGGCCCCCTCCCGGATGAAGTGCAGGCTGTCGTGGCGTTGCCGGTTCTCAGTAAGGGGCAGCCTGTTGCCGTGATGTGGGTGGGATTTGACCAGCCGCGCCGGCCTGAGCCCTCCGAACTGGACCTGCTCTCCACGCTTGCCAGCGAGACAGCGGTCCTGATTGAAAATGCCCGGCTGTTTCAACTGGCTGAAAGTGAACGGCGGCGTCTGGCGGCCATTCTCTCCAGCACTAGCGATGCCATCCTGGTCACCGACCGGGATGATTACCTCCTGCTGGTCAACCCTGCCGCTGAGCGGGCTCTGGGTATCCCCGCTGACGAACTGGTTGGCGAGAAGGTGAGTGAGACTCCTCTGGACCCTGCCCTGGTACGCATTCTGACCGAGCCGCTGAGTCGGAGCGGACCACTGATAGAGGAAGTCCCGCTGCCGGGCGGACGAATTTTCTATGCCAGCGCGTCCACCATCCTCAGCGCTGAAGGGGAGAACATGGGGCGGGTCGTGGTGATGCGGGATATCACGCACTTCAAAGAACTGGATGAGATGAAGTCCGAGTTTGTTGCCACGGTTTCCCATGACCTGCGCGCCCCGTTGACTTTCATTCGGGGATATGCCAGCATGCTTCCCATGGCGGGAGACCTTACCCAGAAACAACAGGAGTATCTGGATAAAATCTTCAAGGGTATTGAGCAGATGAGTACCCTGGTGGAAAATCTGCTCAATCTTCAGCGGATTGAGGCGGGGATGGGTCTGGAGGAGCGCCCCTGTCATATCGGGGCTTTGCTGGTGGAGGCGGTGGGTGGGATGCGGGCGCGGGCAGTCGCCAAGGGGCTAACTCTTCGCCTGGAGGCGACCGAACCGGCTCCTGTGATCTGGGGTGATGCAATGCTCCTTCGCCAGGCGATCGCTAATCTGGTGGACAACGCCATCAAATACACCCCCCCCGGTGGGACAGTGACGGTTGGCTTACAGGTAGTGGGTCAGGAGGTCCACATCGTAGTCAGCGACACCGGTATCGGTATTGCTCCGGAGGACCAGGTACGTCTCTTTGAAAAGTTCTACCGCATTCGGCGCCGGGGGCTGGAGGATGTTCCGGGTTCCGGGTTGGGGTTGGCCATTGTCAAATCCATCGTAGAGCGGCATAGGGGGCGGGTCTGGGTGGAGTCCCAACCGAATCGGGGCAGTACTTTTACGATTGCGTTGCCCATTCGTAGCCTGCCGGGAGCCGATGGGCCGGTCGGGATGCTGTAGTTGCTCCCCCTTTGCTTCGTGTAGTCATTGGTGGCCCCGACCTTTGCGCCCGATAGGGCAGGGTGGGGAAGGTGTTACGAAATGTCTCTTCAAATTGGCATCGTTGGTCTCCCCAATGTAGGAAAATCTACCCTCTTTAACGCGCTCACCCAGGTTGGTGCGGCGGTGGGGGCATACCCCTTTACGACCATTGACCCCAATCGGGGCATCGCGGCGATCCCGGACCGACGGTTGGAGGCCCTGGCCCGACTGGTAGGGCCGGAACAGGTCACGCCGGCCACCGTGGAGTTCGTGGACATCGCCGGTCTGGTTCGGGGGTCGCACCGGGGCGAGGGATTGGGCAACCGCTTCCTGGCGCACATCCGGGAGGTGGACGCGATTGCCGTTGTCGCGCGCTGTTTTGCTGACCCCGATATAGCGCATGTGGACGGCACCGTGGACCCGATACGGGACCTGGAAGTCCTGGACCTGGAACTGATCCTGGCAGACCTGGAGACGGTGCAGCGGCGGTTGGAGAAAACCCGCCCGGCGGCCCGTGCCCGCCCCCGGGAACTGGCGACAGAACTGGCGTTGCTGGAAGAACTGGAGGCCCGCCTGCAGCGAGGGGAGCGGGCCTCCAGTTTCGTGAGGGAGGATGGAGAGGAGCGCGCGGCGCTGGTCCGGGAACTTCACCTGCTGACGGCCAAACCCCGCCTCTATGTGGCGAACGTGGCCGAAGAGGACCTGCCGGAGGGTGGGGAGGGGGCAGAGGCAGTGTCCAGATACGCGGCTGCGGAGGGTGCGCCCTGCATCGTCCTTTGCGCTCAACTGGAGGCGGACCTGGCTTCGTGGCCCCCCGACGAGGCGGCGGAGTACCGTGCGGCGATGGGCCTCTCGCAGCCGGGCCTGGAGGCGTTGGTTTGGGCAGGTTATCGGGTCCTGGATCTGATCACCTTCTTCACCATTGCGGGCGGGCGGGAGGTGCGGGCCTGGTCGGTGCGCCGGGGCGCGACGGCGCCGGAGGCGGCAGGACGGGTGCACAGCGATATGCAGCGCGGCTTCATTCGGGCGGAGGTGATTGGCTGGGAGGAACTGGTGCGGGCGGGGGGATGGGCTGCTGCCCGGGAGCAGGGCCTGATCCGCACCGAGGGTCGGGATTACCGCATCCAGGACGGCGACGTCTGTCTCTTCCGGTTCAATCCGTAATTTGTAGGACAACTGCTCGCAGTTGTCCTACAAATTTTGGGCGGGCGGCTTTGCCGCCCGCCCAATTTTACTCCAGGCATTTCGTGTAGTAACCAACCCGGACAGAGGTTCTACGGGCCTGGTTCGTATAGTCATTAGCCCGAATCTCTAGTGTTTTGAGAACATAATCAGGCTATACGAAACGCCGCGACACAGATCATCAGGCCAGCACGAGCAGAGTGGGGGCACAAACAGATGGGGACGGTAGAACCCGTGCTCACCCGTGTTCCATTCCCGATTCGCTATCCGGCTCGTTGAAGATGCGGTGGTATCCCCGATCCAGTTCGTCGTCACTCAGGTGAGTGTACCGCTGGGTGGTGGTGATGCTGCGGTGGCGGGCCAGTTCCTGGGCCAGCCGGACGTTGCCCCCGCTTCCCCGCAGGACCACGGTCACGAAATAGTGGCGGAATGTGTGGGGGGTGATGGTGCCCCGCGCCCGCTCTCCCAATGCTGCGATGGTCCACTCTTCCACGATTTTCTCCGCCGACCGGGGGGATAGAGGCAGCACGCGCCCCCCGGCCCCCTTGTCGTGGCGGGCAAAAAGGGGAAGCCCGCTGAGCGGACGCCCCTGCTGGCCGTCCAGTTCCGCCCGGGCGTCCAGATAGGCCCGCAGATAGCGCAGGCTCCGCTCGGAGAAGCGCACAATCGCCTCCCGGTTTCCCTTCCCTAACACGCGCGCCCGCGCTTCGGTCCAGTCCAGATGCCCACGGGTCAGCCCGCAGGCCTCAGAGACCCGCAGGCCGGTATCAGCCAGCACATAAAGTAGAGCACGGTCTCGCAAAATCCGCAGGTACTCCCGCTCATCGTGGGGTGGGGGGGTGGCGGCCTGCGCGACGGTCTCCAGTATCTTCTCTATTTCCGCGCGCGGGAACGGTGGGAGCCGCGTCGCTTCCCGGCGCGCCCGCCTCCGGCACAGCCGCCGCAGGGCCGGCAGGTTGACCGGTGCCCAGTTCTCCGCCGCTGCGTGCTCGTAGAAGGCCGTCAGCGCCGTGATGTACAGCCGCTCTGTGGCGACGGCGAAGGCGTGGAGGGACTGGATGAACCAACTCATCCACTCCACCGAGAGTTCGCTCACGGGCACGGCGGGGGTGATGCCATGCTCTTTCAGCACATCCAGGAAGTGGCCGGCGGCCTGGGCGTAGGCCTTGTGCGTGTTCGGGCTCCGGCTGGCCGCGACCTCGTCCAGAAATTTCTCCAGGGCATCCTGAAGGGTCAGGTCCGTCATTCTGGTCCTCGCTTTATCGGAAACAGAACACGGATGGACACAGATGGATACGGATGAACACGGATTTTACTGAATGTTGGCCTATAGAGATGGGGGAGGGCTGTTTGTATTATGATTCGTATAAGTTTAACTATCCGAATCATATTATACCACCTCTTATCCCCTCTGTCAAGCCCTCAGGCCACCTGGGTGTGCCCCAAAGTTGTAGGACAACTGCGAGCAGTTGTCCTACCCAGCAGGCCTGGCAGCCCGCGCCACATTGTGCTCCGAGATACTTTTCAGTCAGAACCGCGCATGGTGCTAAACGGAGAGGGTTTGGGGGCGGCAGCTTTGCCGCCGCCCCCCAACTTCACCCTCACCTCGCTGCGGGGAAAGAAGGTGACCCGGAGAGAAGTGAGGAGTCATTCGCGGCCAATTCCGAAACCCAACGTTTGACAAACTCCCTCTTCTGCCTTACAATTCCTGTGGTCACTCACCGCAAACCCGCTGTGAGGACAACCGCGAGCGATTGTCCTGATTTATGAAATATATAAAAAATCCTTCGTGTCCTTTGTGTCCGTTGTGGTTCTTATCCAATCCTGGCAGGAGGGACCAATGAGCAATCCGGTGAAAATCTGTGACCTGGTGCTCCGGGACGGGCATCAATCGTTGCTGGCCACCCGGATGCGCACCGATGATATGCTCCCCATTGCCGAGAAGATGGACCGGGTGGGCTACTGGGCTGTGGAGATGTGGGGCGGCGCTACCTTTGACTCCGCCATGCGGTTTCTGGACGAGGACCCCTGGGACCGGCTCCGCCTGCTCCGACAGGTTATGCCCAATACTCCCTTCATGATGCTCCTGCGCGGCCAGAACGTTGTCGGCTACCGCCACTACCCCGACGATGTGCTGGAGCGGTTCATCGTCCGCGCCCGGGCCAACGGGATAGACATCTTCCGCATCTTTGACGCCCTCAACGACATCCGCAACATAGAGCGAGCCATGGCCATCGCGAAACGAGAGGGGGCCCACGTCCAGGCCGCGATCTGCTACACCATTGGCCCACCGTACAGCATAGAGTACTTCGTCAATCTGGCCCGCCAGATGGCCGACCTGGGCGCGGACTCTATCTGCATCAAGGACATGGCCGGCCTCATCACCCCGTACGCCGCGTACGAACTGGTCCGCCGCCTCAAGGCCGAAATCGGCCTGCCGGTCCACTTCCACTCTCACACCACCAGCGGGATGGCAACGGCCGCGTTGCTCAAGGCCGTGGAGGCCGGGGTGGACATTGTGGATACGGCCATTTCGTCCCTCTCTATGAGCACGTCCCACTCCCCGACCGAGTCCGTCGTCGCCATGCTCCAGGGGACGGAGCGGGATACCGGCCTGGACCTGAACCTGCTGGCGGAGATTGCCGAGTACTTCGCCGAAGTCCGCCGCAAGTACGCTCGCTTTGAGAGCGGCTTCTTTGGTGTGGACGTGGGGGTGCTGCAGTACCAGATTCCCGGCGGGATGCTCTCCAACCTGGTTTCCCAACTGCGGGCCCAGAAAGCGGAGGACAAGTACCCCCAGGTGCTGGCCGAAGTGCCCCGCGTCCGGGCGGAACTGGGCTACCCGCCGCTGGTCACGCCGTCCAGCCAGATCGTCGGCACGCAGGCTACCCTCAACGTCGTCCTGGGCGAGCGGTACAAGATCATCCCCGAGGAGGTCAAGAACTACGTGCGGGGCTACTACGGCCGTCCCCCTGCGCCCATTGACCCCGAGGTCAAGCGACGGGTCATCGGCGACGAGGAGCCCATAGACTGCCGCCCGGCGGACCTGCTGCCGCCCGGGATGCCGAAGGCGTGGGAAGAGATCGGCCCCATTGCTCGCAGCGAGGAGGACGTTATTTCCTACGCGCTCTTCCCTCAGATTGCCCGTCCGTTTCTGGAACGGCGCGCGCGGGGAAGCGACGGGAAAGAACCGGTGGCAGCAGCGATTGCCGGAATGCTCCTGCACCGCCTGGAGGAGCAGGCCCGGCGGGAGCCCCCCACCCCACCGGCCCCGGCGGTCTCCCCCTGGAAGACGACATGGCGGCCGGCCAGCGGCCGCTGGACCGGCATCCTGGAGGGTGCCGGTGGGCTGAGATGACGCGTCGGGATGCGGGCGGCGGCGAAGCCGCCGCCCGCATCCCCCCCCACCCTTTGCTCAGGAGGCTCGGGTTGAAGCGAGAGTTCACTCTGGTTCTGGACGGTATGGAGTACCCGGTTGTTGCCGAGGGGACGACAATCACCGTGAACGGGCGTCCGTTCGTGGTGGAGGTGGCCCCCGACGGCTCGGTGCTGGTGGACGGCATCGCCTACCGCGTCGCGCTGGAGGAGGAGCGCGCAGTGGTGGAGGGGCGCCCGTACGCGATGAGGGTCAGCGGACTGCGGGTCACGGCCGCTGCGCCCGCTCCCCCCACCCCGTCGGCAGCGGCCCCGGCCGCCGCCAGCGCGGGCGCAGTCCTGGCCATTATGCCCGGCAAGATCACCCGCGTCCTGGTCCAGCCCGGGCAACGGGTGAAGGCCGGCGACCCCGTCTGCGTGCTGGAGGCGATGAAGATGGAAAACGAACTCCACGCCCGGCAGGACGGCGTGGTCAAGGCCGTCCACGTCCGCCCCGGCGACGACGTGGAGAAGGACCGGGTGCTGGTGGAGATTGGATAGAAGAACCACTCTCGGGTCTTTTGTGGTTAACATTTCAGGAGCGAACATGGTTGTAGAGCAAACGAAACCGGTGCCCCGGGTGCTGGTGGTGGGCGCGGGGATCGCCGGAATGCAGGCCGCGCTGGACATCGCCAACGCCGGGTATGAAGTTGTGCTGGTAGAGCGACTGCCCTCTATCGGCGGCCGCATGGCCCAACTCTCGGAGACGTTCCCCACCCTGGATTGCTCCCAGTGTATCCTCACTCCCCGCACGGTGGAGGTGGGCCGTCACCCCAACATTCGGTTGCTCACCTACTCGGAAGTGGAGGCGGTCACGGGCGAGGCCGGACATTTCCAGGTCCGCATCCGCCGCCACGCGGCTTATGTGGACTGGGAGAAGTGTACCGGATGCGGCCTGTGCCAGGAGAAGTGCCCCAGTAAGGTGCCCGCGGAGTTCCAGCGGGGACTGGGTCCCCGAAAAGCGATCTACACCCTCTCGCCGCAGGCCGTCCCCAACAAGCCCGTCATAGACCGGGAGTCCTGCATCTACTTCCAGAAGGGACGGTGCCGGGCGTGCGAGAAGTTCTGCCCCACGGGCGCCATTGCGTATGAGCAGACGGACACGTTCGTGGAGACGGAGGTGGGCGCAATCATCCTGGCGACAGGCTACGACCCCTATCCGCTGGAGCGGATGCCGGAGTACGGCGGCGGAAAAATCCCCGACGTGATAGACGCGCTGGCCTTTGAGCGGCTGCTCTCGGCCTCTGGCCCCACGTCCGGCAAGGTCCGCCGCCCGTCCGACGGCGCAGAGCCCCGGGAGGTGGTCTTCATCCAGTGCGCCGGGTCCCGGGAGCCCCGGCGCCACTGGCCCCACTGCTCCAAGATTTGTTGCATGTACAGCGCCAAGCAGGCCATTCTCTACCGCCACCGGGTCCACGACGGCCAGGCGTACATCTTCTATATTGACATCCGTTCCCCCGGCAAGGGGTACGACGAGTTCATCCAGCGGGCGATGGAGAAGGAGGACGTCGTCTACCTGCGAGGGAAGGTCTCGCGAGTGTTTGCGGAGAACGGGAAGGTGGTGGTGCTGGGGGCAGACACGCTCTCCGGCCAGCAGGTGCGCATCGCGGCGGACCTGGTGGTGGTGGCCCCGGCGCTGATCCCCCGCCCCGAGACCCGTCGCTTGGCTGAAATGCTGGGGGTGAAGGTAGACGAGGGGGGCTGGCTGACGGCTGCGAACGGCGATCTGCGCCCTATGGAGACGGGGCGCCCGGGGGTCTTTCTGGCCGGCACGGCCGTCGGGCCGATGGACATCCCGGAGACGGTGGCCCATGCCAGCGCAGCAGCAGCGAAGGTGATGGCCGGGCTGAAACGTGAAACGTGAAACGTGAAACGTATACACGCTGGGGCAGAACAATAGACTTCATCGGAAATAGGACGCGGATGAACGCGGATGACACGGATGAGCACGGATTTTACATCACTGCCGACTGGATAACCCTCCCTATCTCTGGCTGATCAGCATCAATGGATTCATCATAGACGTCCGCACCGCGCCCCAGGAGATTCAGGAACTGGCATACCCGCAGGGGTTGATTCCGTACATCCCGGCGGACCGGAAGAAGTCGCACAGGCCGCCAGGCCTGCAGGCGGGCCAGCGGTGCGGAAGAAAGTTGGGATCCACCTGCGCAGGCCGCCAATGCGGATGACCTCTGGAGGCACTATGGACCGCATCTCTGCCCGATGTCCCCACTGCGGGGCGGCGAATGTCTACAATCGGACCGAACTGGACCGGGCCATGCCCGCCGCCAAATTGATGCGCAGCCTGCGGGTTCCGGCGGCCTCGGAACCGCAGGAGTACATCGTCACCTGCGCTCAATGCCACCGGGCCTTCAAGATCACCGTCCCCCCGCCCGGAGGTGAACGGTGACCGCCGACGCTCCCTCCAAAGGCCCGCCGGTCCCGGAGGCACCGCCGGAGCCCCCCGGCGAGCCCCAGGCCCCCTCTGCTCCCCTCTCCCCCGCCGAGGAGCAGTTGGTGACGTACTTCCGGGATCTGGAGCAGAAGTCGCTGGACGTACTGGAAGGCGCGGCCCGTCAACTCATCACCCTGGTCACCACGCTCCTGGGCCTCTTCTTCGGCGTCCTGGCCTTCAAGGATAACCCCCGCTACCTGGCCTGCCCCGCCGTCCGCATCCTGGGCGGCCTGGCCGCCGGGCTCTACGTCCTCACCCTCTTCCTGGCGCTGGACGTGGTGATGCCCCGCCGTATGGAGGTCTCCCTGGCCAACCTGACCCGGATGCGTCGCCTGCTGCATGGGCTCTTTGACCGCAAGAGCCGCTCGCTCCAGTGGGCCCAGGTGGCCTTCGCTCTGGGCACCCTCTGCCTGCTGGCCGTCATCCTCATCCTGCTGGCGGGCGCAACGTAATAAAACAGGAGAGAGCCGATGCTGACCCTGAGCCTTCACGTGGACGGCGACCGGGTGGCGGTGGAGGCCAACGGGGCTCCCAGCCACTCGTTCCCCCTGGCCGACATTCGGCTGACTCCGGAGCAGGCACGGGCGTTCTGGAATGACCCCTCGGCCTGCGGCGCGCGGCTCTTCGCCGCGCTCTTCCCGGAGGGGTCTCCGGCCCGCCGGAAGTTGGACGCGCTCCCCCCGGCTCCCCACCCCGACGGGGTCCTGCTCCTGGGGATTCCCGTCCCAGCGCCGGGCGCGCCGGACCTCCACTCCGTCCCCTGGGAGTACCTCTGCGACGGCCGCAACTGGCTGGCGACCCGCTACGGGATGGCGCGGGCCCTCCCCCCCACTCCCCTGCTCCCCTCCCCCTCTCCTGCGGAACGGGAGAGGGGAAGGGGGAGGCCCGAAGGACCGGGGGGGAGGGGTGAGGGCCAGAAATTCCTCTTCGTCCCCGCGGACCCCCTGCTCACTGCTCACGCCTCAGGGCGAGCCGGCCCCCTACGCCCTCAGCGTGGCGGAGGAGTGGGAGGAGATTCGGGGCATCCTGCAGGAGACGGACCCGGCGCTGGAACTGGTCCGGGTGGTCCCGCCGACGGCGGACGGACTGGGGGAGGCGCTGGCCGGGGTGCGGGGCGGCATCTTCCACTTCACCGGCCACGGCGGCTGGGACGGCCGGATCGCCTCTCTGCTCTTTGAGCAGCCCTCGGGCGCCGCCGACCCCGTGGAGGCGGGCCGGCTGGCGGACATCCTGCGGGGCCGGGTCTCCCTGGCCGTCCTCTCCGCCTGCCTCAGCGCGACCCCCGGGGAAAGCCCCGAGGCCAACCTGGCCGCGCTCCTCTGCGCCCAGGGCGTCCCCTTCGTCCTGGGGATGCAGTTCACGGTGCCCGACATCAGCGCCCGCCAGTTCGTGGCCCGTTTCTACCGCTACCTCTTCCGGGGCGAGGGGGTGCTGGAGGCGGTCCGGCAGGGCCGCCTGGCCGTCCTCAACGACCCCGCGCTTCCGGTGGAGGCGCGCCGCCTGGCCTTCGGCATCCCCGTCCTCTACGTTCAGGGGCCGCCGCTTCCGGAGTTCTCCCTGCCAGAGGAGCAGGGACTGCGGGTGGTGGAGCCCGCGCCCCGGGTGGACCTGAGCGGCCTGCCTGTGCCGGAGGGCGGCTTCTTCGGCCGCCACCGGGAACTGGTCCAGATCGGCGAACGGCTTGTAGTCAGGCGCGGAGCGGCGCGAAGTGCCGTTATCATCCTGCGCGGGACCGGCGGCATCGGCAAGACGGCACTCCTGCGCCGGGCGGCAGAGCGGTTCGCCTGGGCCTTTGACGGCGTCCTGGCCGTCCCCCTGGACCCCCTCCCCACCCTGGCGTCCGTCCTGGGGCGGATGGAGGGATTCCTGGGGCTGCCGGAGAACCCGAAACTGGACCCGGAGGGGCGGCGGGAGCGGGTGGCCGACGCGCTGGCCCGCCGGCGGGTCCTGCTGGCGCTGGACAACTTTGAAACCCTCACCCGGGCCGGGGACGCCGGAGACGCCGACGCGCGGGCCCTCCACCGCTTCCTCTCCGGGCTCCCCGCGCGGGGCGTCTCCTTCCTGGTCTCGGGCCGGGAGCGGACGGACCTGCCGGGGGAGGTGCGGGTGGAGGTTTCCGGGCTGGACGAGCGGGCCGGGGCGCAGGTTTTCCGGCAGTGGGTCTCCGCCCGGCGGAGCGCGCTGGCGGAGGAGGGGATGCGCGCGCTGGTCCGGCAGGTGGGCGGCCACCCCCTGGCGCTGAAACTCCTGGCCCGCCGGTTTGACGAGGAGGCATGCTCCCTGCGGGAGTTCGTGGAGGCCCTGGAGGCGGTGCTGCCGGAGGCGGCGGAGCGGTGGGACGAGGGCCGCCGCCACGACACCCTGCGGGCCTGCTTCGGCTTCTCCCTGGAGCCGCTGGCGGAGCGGGAGCCCGCGCTGGCGGAGGCACTGGCCCGCCTGACCGTCTTCTCCGGGCCGTTTATAGACCAACTGGCCGCCCCCGTCCTCTTCGGGGCGGAACGGGTGCTGGAAGCATCGGAAGAGGAACAAGAAACGCTATTCCGACGGGCCGCGGAGGCCCTCCACCGCCTCTGGGACCGGGGGCTGATAGAGCGGGAGGAGGTCCTGCTGGGGCCGCGGGCCGAGGAGACGCTCCACTTCTACTCGGTCCACCCGGCGCTGGCCCCCTTCGCGCGGGAGCGCCTGGGAGAGGCGGCCCGGGCGGAGGCGGAGGAGGGGTTCTTCGGAGCCATGTGGAGGCTGGCCGCGCGGTGCTGGCCGCTGAGCGAAGGGGGCGGCGTGTATGCCAACCCCCTGCTGGCCTGGCTGGCCTACCGGGCCCTGGCCGACCTGCGCCGGGCCGCCGGGATGCGGATGGATGGGGAGGGTTCACTGACGCGGTATCACGTGGGCTTCCTGCTCCGGCACTTCGGCGACCTGGAGGGGGCGATGGGGCTCTATCGGGAATCGCGGGCGATTCTGGAGTCCCTGGGCGACCTTCGGGGGAAAGCGGCCACGCTGCACGCGATGGCCGATATCCACCGGGTGCGGGGCGACCTGGAGGGGGCGATGGGGCTCTATCGGGAATCGCTGGCGATCAAAGAGTCCCTGGGCGACCTTCAGGGGAAAGCGGCCACGCTGGCGATGATGGGGCAGGTGCTGCTGGTCCAGGGGGAGGTGCTGGAGGGGCTGCGGGCGCTGCGGCAGGCGCTGGAGATTCTGGCCGGGATGGGCGCGCAGACGGATGCGGAGCAGGTGGCGGGGATTCTGGCCCAGGTCCGGCAGAGACTGGGGGCAGAGATGTTTGATGCACTGTGGACGATGGCCGGAAGCGGCGCACCGCGCGCTGGCGGAGGGGGTGGCCAGGGCTGAGAGCGCGCCGGAGGAACTGCGCGCGCTGGCGCGGGTGCTCCTGCAGATTCTGGATGGCAACGTCCGGCCGGACCTCTCCGGCCTGCCTGAGGAGTGGGCGGGGTGGGTGCGGGAGGCGCTGGGCGCTGACTGAAGTCAGCCTGTCTGGGCGCTCCCGCGCCGGGCGTCGGCCTGCGCCGACGCTCCCGGTCGGCGAAATTTTGCCCGACGGTAAACCGTCGGGCTCAATTGGCAAAGCCCCCGGAGGGGGGCTTATCATAGCCCGAAGGGCTTTGCAGGGTAAGCCTGGACGTTTACGTCCGGGCGATACTCCCTGCGACGTGCGACCTGCGCCCTGTAGGAGGGGAGCAACCGTATTGTCTGTCAAACTGGTGTAACCGGCGGGCCGAGTGCCCCACAGTTAACCAGCAAGTTCAAGGCACCATTTCCGGCGATCCCGGACCATCGCATTGAGGATGGTTAACAAC
>Ga0209276_101218_pt1 | contig 19506 bp, 17 predicted proteins | sample DewCreD2012metaG_3_FD_185473 | JGI IMG/M metagenome (GOLD analysis project Ga0209276, IMG submission 185473) | Hot spring sediment bacterial and archeal communities from British Columbia, Canada, to study Microbial Dark Matter (Phase II) - Dewar... ...
GTAGAGGGCTTTTTTGAGGCGGGGTTCAAGGAGTGCCCACTCTTTGTCGGTCAGGTCGCTGGCATAGGGCTTTCGCTCGCTCATAGCGGACAAAGTATACCCGAACTCACTTTCCTAGATCGCTTCTGAGAGGCTGTCTCAGAAAGCGAGCAAGCGACAGCATTGCACCGCGCTGACGCCAGACGGCTGAAGCCGTTCCTATGAGACGAAGCCGACCTCTGTCGGCTGAAGTAGTAGGCGCATCCTGCGCGTAGATAGGGGCAGGGTGCCCCTGCTACGGGAGCCAGCGGAGGCTGGCTTCGTCTCATAGGAACGGGTTCACCCGTCTGGATTCAAACACGCAATTCCAAGCTCGCTAAAACCTTCAAGGAACCCCGCAAAAATTCCTGCAGTCTAAACTTTCGGTGATTCGCTATGCAATGCAGGAGAGCTGGAGTAGCACTGATACTGCTCGCGTTTCTACTTGGCGGATGTGGCGGTGGGGGCGGCGGCATCACCCAGACCGCCCAGCTGCAGGTGCTTCTGGAGCGCAACCCGCTGGAGGTGAACAGCACGGCGTCGATGGAAGTGCGCCTCCTCCGCGCCGATGGAACCCCCCTCACCGAAGCGGACTACGAGATAATCAATCCTGCGCCGCTGGTAGTAAATGTGCCCTGACACAGCACAGGAGCCGTCAAGGGTACGCCTCATGAAGGGGGCGCACCCAGCCCCACCATCGCGGCGCCAATCGCCTCGCGTGAAAACTCGTGGCGCTCAAAGATTGCTACCACTCTGCCCTTGAACAGCACGCCAATACGGTCAGCGTACTCCATCAGTTCGTCAAGGTCAAAAGACATCACGAGCGCGCCCATGCCCTGCGCACAGCCTTCACGGATGGCGGCGTAGGTGGCTTCCGTGCCGCGAATGTCCAGCCCACGGGTGGGCGCGAAGGCAATCAGCAGGCGCGGCGTGCCATATAGCGTGCGGGCAATCACCAGGCGCTGCTGGTTGCCCCCCGAAAGGTGGAGCATCGGCGCGGTGAGCGCGGGCACTTTGACGCGGAAGCGCTCCACCAGCTGGCGGGCGCGCTCCCGAATGGCGCGCCGACTCTGCCAGCCGAACCGCTGGAGTGCCGAATCGCGCTGAAAGCCCAGAATCGCGTTCTCTTCCACGCTCCATGTGGCAATCATCCCGCGGCGGAAGCGGTCATCAAACAGGTAGCGGATTCCTGCCTGTAAACGCTGGGCGGTGTTCCAGTGGGTGAAGGGTTGCCCTTCCAGCAGGAGTTCGCCGCGTGCGGTGGGGCGTAAGCCCGCCAGCGCCTCCATCAGCTCGGTTTGACCGTTGCCGTCCACGCCTGCCAGCCCAAAGATTTCGCCCGCGCGCACCGTGAGGTTCAGCCCCTGCACACCCCAGCCACCTCGATCGGAACGCACATACAGGTCGCGAATAGTGAGGCGTTCGGGCGCTTCCGAAGTGGAGGCAGGCGCGGCGTGGGCAGGCTCTGCGGCTCGAGGCTCCTCCTCGCCCACAATCCAGCGCGTGAGCTGCTCAGCGTCCACCTGCGAGACGGGCGTCTCCGCCACCTTGCGCCCCCCACGCATCACCGTTACCCAGTCGGCGTACTGCAGAACCTCGTTCAGCTTGTGGGTTACCAGCAAAATCGTGCGCCCCTCTTGCTTGAGGCGCAACAGAATCGCGAAAAGCGTTTCCACATCGCCAGGCGAGAGCATCGCGGTGGGTTCGTCCAGAATCAGAATCTGGGCGTCGCGCCAGAGCAGTTTGAGAATCTCCAGCTTCTGGCGTGCGGCGACGCTCAGCTCTTCGGCGGGGCGATGCCAGTTCGGGTCAAAGTCCAGTGCCTGCGCCAGCGTGCGGGCGCGTTGCAGGGCTGACTTGCGGTCAATCCAGCCGCCAAAGCGTGTGGGTTCCGCGCCCAGAATCAGGTTATCCAGTACGCTCAGCTCAGGGATGATGCTGTAGTGCTGGCTGACCATGCCGATATGGTGGGCAATCGCGTCGGCGGGACTGCGGAACACAACCCGCTTGCCGTTCAGATAGATCTCGCCGGCGTCGGGCTGGTAGTAGCCGTAAAGGACGCGCATGAGCGTGGTCTTGCCCGCGCCGTTCTCGCCCATAATCGCGTGGAGCGCGCCTGCCTGCACATGCAGGTCCACCGAGTCGCAGGCAACCAGCGTGCCGAACCGCTTTGTGATGCCGCGCATCTCAATCAGCGCGGTCTGTGCCGAGCCTTTCGGGGCGTAGAGCGTTTCCATCTCAGTCTAACGGGTAGAAGGGGTGGAAATGGTGCACGGGGCTGTGTCCGCCGCCAATCGGCTTGGCGTGTCGGAGCGCCTGCGTGATGTACGCTTTTGCCGCGCGCACGGCGTCGGGCACGCTGTAGCCTTTCGCGAGATAGGCGGTGATGGCGGACGAGAAGGTGCAGCCTGTGCCGTGCGTGTGGGGCGTGTTGATATGTTCCGCGTGGAGCCAGTAGAACTCGTTGCCATCGTAGAGCAGGTCGTCGGCGCAGGCGGGGAGGTGTCCCCCTTTGACCACGACCCACTGGGCGCCGAGCGCGCGAATTGCTTTTGCCGCCTCCTGCATGCTCGTCTTGTCCTGCACGGGGAAGCCTGCCAACACGCTTGCTTCGCCGAGGTTGGGGGTAATCACCCGCGCGAGGGGAATCAGCGCCTGCTTCAGCGCCTCGATGGCGTCGTCGCGGAGCAGGCGGTCGCCGCTTTTGGCGACCATCACGGGGTCAATCACCAGATTCGAGAGGGCGTAGTGGCGGACTCGTTCGGCGACGGTGTGGATAATCTCTGCGCTGAAGAGCATGCCCGTTTTGGCGGCATCCGCGCCGATGTCGGTCATGATGGAGTCAATCTGCTGAGCGACGAATTCGGGGCTAACGGGGAACACGCCCTGCACGCCGCGCGTGTTTTGCGCGGTGAGGGCGGTAATCGCGCTGGTGCCGTACACGCCCAGCGCGGCGAAGGTCTTCAGGTCGGCTTGAATGCCCGCGCCGCCGCCCGAATCGGAGCCAGCAATCGTGAGCGCCTTACGCATGGCTTTTAGTGTACCCGCTAAAGGCTCCTCGAATCGGCTCGAACAGTGTATAATAGAGGAGGTGAGCCTATGGACTATACTGTGAGAGCCGTCTATGTGGATGGGGTGCTTCGTCCCCTAGAACCGCTGCCTTTGTCCAACGGGCAGTCAGTGGAAATAACCGTTCGGCTCGGTCAGCACGAGCTGGCACAGCACTGGCAGGCGTGGCGTGATTTTCTGGACAATCTGGAACCGCTCAGCGAGGAACAACTGCGGTTGCTTGAAGATTCCGCCCAGCGACGACCCCTGTTCCGACCGTTTGCCTGGGATAAATGAACGGCTACTTACTGGATACCGATGCTATAATCGCGATTCTACGCGCCTCCACAGAGGTGCGCTCTCGCCTTGAGCAGGCACAGCGGGAAGGAAAACCTGTCTTCATCAGTGCGCTCAGCTACTATGAAACGAAGCGCGGACTGATTCGTGCCGGGGCAATTCGACAGGCACAGGACTTTGAGAAACTGTGTGAGCGTATAGGAATTTTGACTTTAACCAAAGCAGTACTGGATAGGGCAGCCCAGATGTATGCAGACTTAGCCCAGCAAGGGCAGTTAATTGAGGATGCTGACATCCTCATCGGAGCAACAGCTATAGAATACGGATTAGTACTGATTACGGGCAATCGTCGGCATTTTGCGAGGATTGAAGGACTTCTCATAGAGGACTGGATGGTGCGTGAGTAAATAGAGAGGTACAGAGCCGGGTTAAGGCGCCAGCATCCCTGCTGGGTTCTCCATTCCCCTGTCGGGTATACTCTCTCCACGAGGTGAGGTATGACCAAACAGGCTGTCTACTCGGCAGATGCACCCGCTCCGATTGGGCCCTATTCGCAGGCTGTGCGCGTGGGCGATTGGCTCTTTATCTCCGGGCAAATTCCCGTGGATCCTGTCAATAACGAAGTGGTGCCAGGGGGTATCCGGGCACAGACGAAGCAGGTGCTGCAGAATCTTCAGGCGATTCTGAACGCCGAGGGCGCGTCGCTCCAGCATGTGGTTAAGACGACCATCTATCTGCAGGACCTTGACGACTTTAAGGCGATGAACGAGGTTTATGCGACTTACTTTACGGAGCCGTACCCCGCACGGGCGACGGTGCAGGTAGCGGCGCTTCCCCGTGGCGTGCTGATAGAGATTGAGGCAATCGCGTATCTGGGGTGAAACGATGCAAAAGATGCTGATTGGCGGGCATCTGGTGGGCGCCGAGCAGTGGGTCGAGGTGCTGGACCCTTACACCCAGCAGGCGCTGGACCATGTGGCACGCGGGGGCGCCGCGCATGTGGATCAGGCGGTGCAGCTGGCGAAGCTGGGAGCGCAGGCGATGCGCGCGCTCTCGCTGGCACAACGGGCGCATATTCTCAAGCAGGTCGCCCATCTGATTCAGCAGGAGCGCCACTCGCTGGCGAGCCTGCTGGTGCAGGAAACAGGCAAGTTGATTCACGAGGCGCGGATTGAGGTCGAGCGGGCGAGTATGGTGTACGAGTTAGCCGCCGAGGCGTGCCATCACCCGCGGGCGACCCAGTTTCCGCCCGAATCGTTTACCGATGGGGCATCGCGGTTTGGCTTCTGGGCGCGCGAGCCGCTGGGCGTTGTCTCGGCGATTCTGGCGTTCAATCTGCCGCTGGCGCACGCGGCGCAAAAGACCGCACCCGCAATCGCGGCGGGGAATGCGGTGATTTTGAAACCCTCGCGCGAGGCGCCGCTAACTGTGTTACGACTGGGGCTATTGCTCCATCGTGCCGGCGTGCCCCCTGAGGCGCTGAGCATTCTGACAGGCGTCGGCGAGGAAATCGGGCGCGCGCTCGCCGCTCACCCCGATGTGAACCTGCTTACCTTCATCGGCAGTCGTGAGGTGGGCGTCCACCTCTCTGCCGAGGCAGGGAGCAAGCGAATCGAGCTGGAGCTGGAATCGTTCAGTGTGCTTCTCATGACCGAGAGCGCAACCGTAGAGGAGGTCGCCGACGCGATTGTGCAGTGCGGGTTTATGATGGCGGGGCAGTCCGCCAGTGCCATTCAGCATGTGTGGGCGCCCGCCTCCCGACTGAACGCCCTTATTGAGTACCTGGTGCCTCGTGTGGAAGCGCTCAAGCCGGGCAATCCGATGGAGGAAGAGACCACGCTCGCGCCCCTGATTAACCCCCATGCGGTGGAGCGCGTGGCGGAATGGGTGCAGGAAGCCGTCGCGGGCGGGGCGCAGGTGCTGACAGGTGGACGCGCGGAACCGCCTTTCTATATGCCTACCCTGCTGACGAATCTGCCTGATGTCTGCCGTCTGTATCGGGAAGCGGTGTTCGGTCCTGTGGTGGCGCTTCATGCCTACGACGACCTGTCGGCGACGCTGAAGACGCTGAACGCACTGCTCACGCCCTACCGGCTGGCGGTCTACACGCAGAATCTGGCGGAGGCGTTTGAGATTGCCCGCCACGCAAACGCGCTCAGCGTGCATATCAACGACTTCCCCGTGCTGCCGATTGACCCCGTGATTCGGGGCGACCTGCAGGAGCATCACCTGTGCTTTGAAGATATGCTCCTGCGGATTGAGCGCGTGAGTCGCCCCAAGTATGTGGGTTTCGGGGCGATGCGGCTGCTGGAGGGTTAGCGTTCCCATGCCTGCCACAGGCAGGAAACGGGCATCGCCCAGAGCCGCTCGCCGAAGGGGAGGAGAGTAGTTCCCGTATAAAGCACAACACCACCTGCCCAGCGTGTGCCGAACCCCTCGCCAATTGCCCGCAGGTGGCGGAAGTCGTCCTCGTCTACGGTGGCGCTGGCTTTGACCTCCACGCCCAGCAGGAAACCGTGCGCGTTCTCTATCAGGAAATCCACCTCGCGCCCCTTGCTCGTGCGCAGGTGATACAGCCGATACGGCTCCGAGGCGTAGCTCATCTGCTTGAGCAACTCCATCCCCACGAAATTTTCCAGCATGCGCCCTCGCAGGAGCGGGTCGCGCTGGAGGGAGTCAGCATCCTGCTGCAGGAGCGCCGTTGCCAAGCCCGTATCGTTGAGCATAACCTTCGGCGTCTTGAGCAGCTGCTGATGCGGGTGGGCATGCCATGCGGGCACACGCACCACAATCATGACAGCCTCCAGCAGTTTCAGGTAGCGCTGGAGGGTGGAGTGGGGGATGCCCGTCTCGCGCGAAAGGCTTGCCATATTCAACATCTGGCAGGTCAGCGATGCCAGCAGGGTAAGCAACAGCCCGAGGTCGGCGGCGCGTTCAATATCTGCCAGCAGGCTGACCTCGCGTGTTACCAGCGTGCTGGCATAGGCGCGCAGCCAGAGCGTGCGCTCCTGCGGGTCTGTCAAACGCACCGCTTCCGGATACCCGCCTCGCGCCACCCGCAGCCAGAGGTCGTCGCTGGCTGGAACGCTCTGAATTTGCCAGTCGCCTTCGAAGGCGCGCTGGAGCCAGCTTTCGCGGACGCCCTCCATCTCGCCCTGGGAGAGGGGATAGAGTATGATTGGCGCCATGCGCCCGACCAGCGCGTCGGCTATCTGGGGAAAGGTGAGCGCGCTTGCGGAGCCTGTCAACAGAAACATGCCGGGCTTGCGCTGAGCGTCGATGCGTTGCTTAAGGGGCAACAACACTTCAGGCACGCGCTGAACCTCATCCAGCACGGCACGCTCTGGCAGGTTCTCCACAAAGCCTTTGGGGTCGCGCTCTGCGGCGCGAAGCAGGGCGAGGTCGTCAAAGCTGTAGTAGGCGTCCATGACCCCTGCTTCCACCAGCCTCTGCGCCAGTGTCGTTTTGCCCACCTGTCGCGCCCCCTGCACGAACACGGCAGGCATGACTTTCAACATGCGACATAGCGGTTCCTGAACCCAGCGCGGTAGCATATGGGCAGATTATACCCGTTTGATGGGTCAAAATTACCCATCTGATGGGTAGATTCTGCCCACTATGAGCGCGGTGGGAAACAAAGCAGGGGGGACACGCCCCCCTGTTTGGTTTTTCTCAGTTGCGATCCTCAGGCGGACCCCACTCGTAGCCCCAGCAGTACCAGGTATATTTCGCCATCGGGTCGGGATCATCGCACGAAGGCTCCGAGTAGTTTGCCTGTCCGCGATCTGTCGGGTAGAGATAGCGATACTGGTACCACTTCGAGTGCCCGTCCAGGTGAAGCACGACGGAGCCTTCGGAGTGGCGTCCCTTGAAGTTGCTACCCAATCGCTGATTCCAGAATTGCGGACCAGGCCATTGCATACGGCTGGGGGGCAGATCAATCATGCCGACAGCGCGAGCAGGGCGCGTGACTCGCCCGCTATCGATCTGGGAAGGATTGTAAACACACCCGTATAGCCCGTAGCCGCCCAGCCCGTTATGCACCATGTAGTCCATCGGTGGGTAGATGTCGTCGAAGTAGTTCTGGCGTCCGCGCGTGGAGGTACCGAGTCCGACACGCGGGTGGTTCGGCGCGGTCATGTAGTCACCATAGCCGTTGTCGCGCTGGATGAGCTGGTTCGTGCCCTGCGGGAAAGCAGAGGAAGGGCATCGGTAGATATCGCGGTTTTTGGTGTAGGGCAGCAGGCGCGCCGCCGCCTGATAATACTCCGCAAAACAGAAGATGGGTACTCTGTCGTCGTAATCGTTGGCGTACATCAGTAGCCCTGTACCCACCTGTTTGAGATTGCTCAAGCACTGGGTCTGGCGCGCCTTCTCACGCGCCTGAGCGAACACAGGGAACAGAATCGCCGCCAGAATGGCGATAATCGCAATCACGACCAGCAGTTCGATCAGGGTAAAGCCCCGTTGCCGTTTCATCGCTTCAGACCTCCTGTTGTGTGATAGCTGGGAATCAGGACGATTCCCGTCATGGGCGCGAGCGTCAACGCCACACGCCCGTTGCTTACGGGATAGGTGTCCCGTAAATCGTTCTCTGGCGCGGTGCTTGCCACAAGGCTCAGCGCGCCTTCTGCAAGCGGCACGGGCAGCTCAATCTCGGCGGGCTGTTCGCCGTTATTAATCACTACAATCGCGAGACTCCCCCGTGCCGTTTTCGGTTCCATCGTTCGTGCGTAGGCGTAGAGGTTGCGAGCGTCGTCTATCAGCAGGGTTTGCCAGTCGCCGCGGCGCAGGGCGGGGATCGCCTGCCGCACGCGAATCAGGTGGCGCACGAATTCACGGAGCGCCCGCTGCTGGGGCGTCGGGTTCCACTCCATCGGGCGTCGGTTATCGGGAATGCCCCCGCCGTCCATGCCGATTTCGTCGCCGTAATAAATCGCGGGCGCGCCGATGGCGGTCATCTGGAGCAGAAAGCCGAGTCGCACCCTGCGCTCGTCGCCGCCGCACTCGCGCCAGAAGCGCGGCGTGTCGTGGCTGCTGAGCATGTTATACATCGCGTACAGGCTCTGGCGGGGGTAGCGGATTTGCAGGTCGCGCATGCGCATGTCAAACTGCGAGGGGCGCAGGTTGCGGTGTGCAATCCAGCCCAGCACCGCGCCGCGCCAGAGATAGTTCATCACACTGTCAAACATATCGCCCTGAAGCCAGCGCCCCGCATCGCCCCAGATTTCCCCAATAATCACCGCCTCAGGGTTCGCACGCTTGACCACCGGGCGAAACTCACGCCAGAAGCGGTCAGGCACTTCATTCGCCACATCAAGGCGCCAGCCATCCAGCCCCAGTCGACGAGTCCACCGTTCCACAACCCCCAGCAGATAGCGCCGCACAATCGGATTCTCGTGGTTCAGCTTGGGCATGTAGGGGATGTTCCACCACGCCCAGTAGGCAGGGTTCGGCTCCACCTTCACGGGGAACCGCTCCACAATAAACCAGTCTTTGTAAGGCGAGCGCTCCTGATGTTGCAGCAAATCCTGAAAGGCGAAAAAGTAGATGCCCACATGGTTAAATACGCCGTCCAGCACCAGTCGGAAGCCGTTCTGGTGGAGGCGTCGGGCGAGGGTCTCAAGGTCTTCGTTCGTGCCCAGCTGGGGGTCTACGGTCTCGTAGTCGTCGGTGTCGTAGTTATGGTGGGTTACGGAGGCGAACACGGGCGTCAGATAAAGCGTCGTGATGCCCAGCTCCTGAAGGTAGTCCAGTTTCTCAATAATCCCCTTGAGGTCGCCGCCGTGAAAGCCGTCGCCTTCACGGCGCCCTGTAAAGTCAATCGGCTGGTTGTTGGGAGGGTCATTGCTGGGGTCGGCGTTATAGAAGCGGTCGGGCACAATCTGATAGAAAATCGCATCCTGCACCCACTCAGGCGCCTCGAAGCGGTTTTCGCCCCGTCGGTGTTTGAAAGCGTGCTGGAAGCGGGGCGGGGTGGGCGCGGGGCGCAATCCGCTGGCGTCCAGCCAGAGGCGCGCCCTGCCATCGATCAGCAGGAAGGCATAGGCGTAATCGCTATCGGGCAGGGTAGCGGTGTAGTAGGTATACAGCTCGTCGGAAACGGCAGGCTTCATGGACAGGGTGCGCACGCGCCCGTTCTGGGTGTAGAGCAGGCGCACTTCGGCAACATCTTGTTTGCGGGTGCGCAGGCGCAGGTAAAGGGTCTCGCCTGCCACATTACGGTCGCGCAGGTCGGCGGGATTGTGGTCTATCGCGGAGCGTGTAAAGATACCATCCCCCAGTCGGGCAGGGCGGTTGTAGCCGTCGGGTTCCACCCACAGCACCGAGTTCAGGTTGCCGTTGCCGTCGTCCACAACGGGCGCGTTCGGGTCGATGTGCCATTCCGTGCCGTTGACGACGAACTTATACTGATAGACGCCTGGCTCCAGCTCCAGCGTGAGGCTCCATGTGCGTCCGCCGTCAGTGGAGTGCATCGGGGTTGCGCGGGGTTGCCACTCGTTGAAAGTGCCTGCGAGGTAGACCTTCTCGGCAGGGGTGGGCGTTTCGAAGCGGAAGGTTACCGGGCGCTTCATCTGTGCCTGCGCCCAGAGCATGCTGAGAACCCACAGCAAAACAAATGCCTGCAAGGCAACCCTGCGCATCGGATGGCTCCCCACCGAGAAATCGTATTCTCGGCTATATTATAGCACATGGGGCAGTGCAGGATGTCAAGGGGGGGTATTACGGTCTCTGTCGCAGGCACCAGGTACGCAGGATGAGGAACAGCCCGCCGGCGAAGCCTGTGGCGTAGCTGGCGGTGTGTGCGAAAGCGACTGTTAGAAAGCGTGGGTGGCGTTCTGGGGGGATCGCGCTGGCGAAAGGCTCCACCAGCCAGACGAGTCCTGCGGCGCTGAGCAGCCATCCCGCTACGCCTGCGAGGGTTGCGCACAGTGCCATAACGAGCAACAGCTGACGGATGGGGCGCCAGAGGGCATGCGCTTCGACTTTTGGGCGGGTGCCTGCCCGCGACGCCAGCGCCAGCAGCCCTCCCAGCAGCGCGCCTGCCCACCATGTTGCCACGACCCCCCATCCGAGCGCCAGCAGGGCAGGCTCCGAGGTGGGAAACAGGGGTGGATGTACTATCGTGAAATACTCCACGCACAGGTGGGCGGTAATCATGTCGTGGACGATTCCGTAGACGACGGCAGCGCCGATTGCCATCGCCACAATCTTGAGCGATTCTCTCACGAGCAATTTTATACCTGAGCCAATGTGGTAAGAGAATTTCGTGTTTGAATCCAGACGGGTGAACCTGGTCTGTCGCAAAGATACCTTCTGGAACCCACGATGCCCCCTGAAAGAACGACGGCTAAAGCTGCTCTGTTGCAAAGATCAGGAGATTCAAGGAACAGGACGCGGGAACCGCGTCCCTACTCGTATGCGTAGGGGCGCGGTCGCCGCGCCCCACGCGGCACAACTCGCTGGGTCAGCAAGCGGAACAAGCATCTTTGCAACAGAGCAGGTGAACCCGTTTCTATATTTCTATAAAACAAGCCCGCCTTCGCTGGCTCTCCTGCCCCCGTCCACGCGCAGGATGCGCGTGCCACTTCAGCCGACGGAGGTCGGCTTCGTCTATCAGGAACGGCTTTAGCCGTCAGGCAACCCCTTGAGAGCCAGACGGGTGAACCCGTTCCTATCAAACGAAGCCAGCCTGCGCTGGCTGTTTTAGCCGACGGAGGTCGGCTTCGTCTATCAGGAACGGCTTTAGCCGTCAGGATGGGGGGGAGCCATGTGCGACTCCCCCCGCCACAGTTTCGGCATGCCGAACGACGCTCATGCGGCTTTGGGCATCTGGGAACCCTGCTGGCTCTGGAGCGCCTGCGCCAGCGCCTCCAGTTTGCCCACAATCTCGCGGCTGACGCCCCGCATCTCCTCCAGCAGGCGCTCTGCCTCGGCTTTGTTGCCCGCCTCCATCGCGTCTACAGCGAGGCGCGCAATCTGGTGCAGGCGGGCGTGTGGCGGCTCAATCGCCTGAAACTCTGGCATATGTCCCAGCGCCACCTTGCCCGTGGTGTAGTACCACTGCCCCAGCGCACAGTGCTGGTGCGAGACCAGCTCGTTGCGCGGGATCATTACGCCCTCGTAGACCATCTTCTCCACGCGCTCCACCCATTTCAGGTGCGCCTGCTTGAACTTAGGCACCTGCTGGATGAAGTCCACCTCGCCGCTCCAGCGGAAGCGTCCGAGGGCAATCTCCACCGCTTCGGCGGCGCCCACCATCCCCTGCGCTTTGCCCGCGATTTCGCGGATTTTGAGGGTCTGGTGCGACACCGCCTGGCTGACCTCTTGCGCGCTGGCGGAGACCTCCTGACTGACCGCGGCGACCTGCTCAATCAGTTGCTGGATTTGTTCGGTGCCGACGCGCAGTTGTGAGGCGGTGGCGCGCGCCTGCTCGCTGAAGCCCGCGATTTGCTCGAGGCTCTGCACGGTCATCTGCGCGCCCGCGAGCATCTGTTGCGAGGCAGCGGAGGACTGTTGGGCAATCGAGGCAATCTGCTCGATTTCGCCCATCGTCGTGTGGGCGTATTGCTGAATGTTCTGGAGTTCCTGAGCGGCTGCCTGGACCTGCTGGGTGATTTCGCCGATGGCTTTGAGGTTCTCGCTGATGGTGTCGGCGGTGGTGTTTGCCAGTTGGGTGGTTTGCTGCACCAGTTCGCGGTTCTGGTGCATCGCGTTGACTGCCTGCTCGGTGCGGGTCAGCACCTGCTGGATAATCTGCTGAATTTCGCCGGCGGCGCTGGCGGAGCGTTCGGCGAGGCGGCGCACCTCTTCGGCGACGACGGCGAAGCCGCGTCCTGCTTCGCCCGCGCGTGCGGCTTCTATCGCGGCGTTCAGCGCCAGCAGGTTCGTCTGGCGGGCAATCTCTTCAATCGTTTGCAGAATCGCGGTGATGTTGCCCGACATTTCGGCGAGTTGTTGCAGCTCTTCGGCGAGGCGCACGCTTTCGTGGTCAATCCGCTGGATGGAGTGGTTGGTCTGCTGGAGTGCCTTGAGACCCTGCTGGGCGCGTTCCAGCATCTGCTGGGCGAACTGGCGGGTCTGTTCGATTTGTTGCACGGCGTACTGGGTGGCTTGCAGGGTTCGGGTCATCTGTTGCACGCTCTGTTCGGCGGCGTGGGCGGTGTGCTGGGCGCCCTGCGCGACTTCTTGCGCGGCGCGGGCGACCTCCTGCACCTGTTGCACGCCTTCCTGTACCGATTCAGCGACGCGCTGGGCGCCGCGCTCCATCTCCGCCGAGGCTTGACCCAGTTGCTGGACAGTGAAGCTGCTCTGTTCTGCCTGGTGGGCAATCTCGCTCACGCCCTGCACGGCTTGCTGGACGGACTGGTTGACCTGCTCTGCCATCTGCCCCGTGAGCTGGATGTCGTCCACGACGGTGCGCATCTGGGTCATCATCTCGCGGTTGGCTTGATGGAGTTTCTGCATCGAGTCTCGGAGTGCATCAACCGCTTGATTGAACTGTTGCGCCAGCCCGTGCAGGATGTCGCGTGGGCTGCTGAGGACGCTAATGCTGAGGTTGCCCTGCGCCAGTTGTTGCACGGCGTTCTGGAAGCGGCTTGTGGTGGTCAGCAGGTTGCGCATCACGCCGAACGCCATATATGTCATCACGCCGAGCACAAGCAGCCCAGCCATAATCAGCACAAGGGTGCGCACGATGATAGTGCGCGCTGCAGCTTGCTCGGTTCGCTCAATTTCCTGCGTAGCAAGCTGCACGGTCTTCTCAATCGCATCCCTGTGTTGCTGGAAAAGAGGTGCCCCCTTATCGAGGACCTGGTAGGCTTCTTCAAGGTCGTTGCGCTTCAGAGCCGGAATCAGTTCCTGACGCATCAGGGTGAAGTAGGCTTTCGCGGGCTTGTAAGAGTCCTCCAGAAAGACTTTCCATTTCTCGGGATTGGGCAGGGTCTTGCGCCAGTGTGCGTGGCGTTCTTCAAACGCCTTCTCGTGTTCCTGAAGGCGTTGTGCCAGCTGGGCAACACGCTGGAAATCAGGCTTGTGCTCTAAGAGGTAAAGCGTGCGGTAAACTTCCATCCTTGCTTCCACGATGTACGCTGGAGGCGGCGAAATGTCCTCGATGAGGTCCGCCTTGTTTGTAATGCTTTCATACAGCGGTCCGTTCACCTTGACGGTGTTGAGCGTCGTCCATGCCACCATCGCAAACACGACAAACAGCGCCAGACTGCCATAGAGCCAGTAGCGCACCTTTTGGAGTCGATTGTTCTGGTTTTGCATCGTCCCTGAAACCTCCGGTCGGGAGAGATTATCGGAATCGGGGCGAAGCCTCTTTATGCTCTAACCGTTGTGAACGCGCTGCGCAATTGGGGGAGAGGGGGCAGGCTTTAAAGGGGTAGGTTTTTTGAGAGGGGCGCCGTCCTATGCGCTCCTGAAGTTGGGGAACGCCTCCGCCCTGACGGCTGAAGCCGTTCCTATAAGACGAAGCCGACCTGCGTCGGCTGATAAAGCCAGCGGAGGCTGGCTTTGTTTGTTAGGAACGGCTTTAGCCGTCGCTCTTTCAGGAAGGCTACCCCTTAAGCACCCCTACCCTCTCCTCCATCTGCGAGGGAGAGGGGCTGATAAACGCCCTCGCCTCACATGGCGAGGATTTTTTGTTAATGGAATGCATGGTGGCGCGTTCGCTCAAATGCACAGGGTATCCTTTATAGGGCAAGGCGCTATGACGGGGAATGTGCTGGCGACGCGCTATGAGCTGATTGAGCAGCTCGCCGAGGGGCTGTTGTTCAGCGTCTATCGGGCGCGCGATTTGATGCGCTCGCAGGTGGTGACCCTCAAGATTCTGCGTGCGCCGTATGCCCAGAACGAAACCCTGCGCGAGCGGCTTGCGGTGCTTGCCGAAACCCGCAAACGGCTCCAGCATCCGAACCTGGTCAGCCTGCTCTCGGCGGAGTTGGAAGAAAGCCCTCCCTTTCTGGTGGAGGAGTTCGTTCGTGCTTTAGATTTAGCCACGCGCATCCGCCGCACCGCGCCGTTCACCGTGCCGATTGCGGTGGAGATTATGATTGGGATTGTGGAGGGGCTGGAGGCGCTTCATCGGGCGGGACTGGTGCATACTGACCTGCGCCCGGCGAATGTGCTGGTCGGCTCCGAGTGGCATGTGTGGCTGAACGGGGTGGGGATGCGGTCGGTGTATCAGGCGGATTCAGGGTTGTTGACGGAGCATGAGGCACGCGCCGTACCCTACACCGCGCCCGAAGTGTTGCAGGGTCAGGCGCCCAGCCCCCAGAGCGACCTCTACGCCTGCGGGGTTATCTTCTACGAGATGCTGACCTCGTTCCCCCCGTTTCAGGGCGAGACCCCCCTCCAGATTGCGCAGGCGCATCTGAACCAGCCTGTGCCTTCGAGTCGCGAGCAGAACCCTGCCGTGCCGCGTGCCGTAGAGGGGATTATTTTCAAATGCCTGCAGAAAGACCCCAGCCAGCGCTATCCGAATGCCCTGAGCCTGTTGAACGACCTCAAAGCGGTGCGGGATGCGCTTCGGTTCGGCAAGCCGCTGGGCTGGTCGCCCACAGACCTCTCGCAGGGCACAACCGACCTGTTCTCCCGCCCCCGCGCGACAGCGCCCACGCCCGCCCCGATGGAGCCAGAAGAGATGGAAGAGGAAGACGAGATCCCGCGCTGGCTGCGCACCATGATCCGGCTTACGGGCGCAATCGTGGTGATTGCGCTGGTGATTGCGCTGGGCGCGTGGCTCGCGCTCCGCATGGTGCCCGAAGACCGCCCCGTGCCGCTGGTGGTGGGCAAAACCCTGCAGGAAGCCAACCAGATTCTGCGCGAGATGGGCTTTGAGCCGGAGGTCAAGCAGGAGGGCTACAGCGAGCAGTATCCGCCCGGTGTGGTCTACTCCACCGACCCACCTGCAGGGCGCGTGATTCGCAAGGGGAGCCGCGTGTACCTGTGGGTCAGTCGCGGCTCGCGGATGGTGGAAGTGCCCGATGTGCGCGGGCAACCCGAAAGTCAGGCGCGGCTGATGCTGGAGCGCGCCGGGCTGGCGGTCAAAGACGAGGTGCAGGAACAGGAGCATCCCACCATCCCGCTCGGCTTTGTAATTGACACCCTCCCGCCGCACGGGCAGAAGGTGGATCGCTCCACGCCTGTGCAGCTCATCGTGAGCAAGGGCTTTCTCACCAGCCCGCCGAACTTTGAGACACCCGAGACACCCCCGCCTCCAGAGCCAGCACAGCCTGAGACTTCCGAAGCGCCCCTGCGTGAGTTCATCGTCAAAATAGACCTCACGAACCAGCCAGAGCGACGGATTCGGATTGAGGTGAGCGACGCCCGCGGCGAGCGTACCCTGCTGGACGAAATGAAAGCAGGAGGACAGGTTCACGAAATCCCCATTCAAGCCTACGGCGCGCGCGTGCGGATTCGCGTCTACGCCGATAACCAGCTGATTCAGGAGATTAGCCGATGAAAGCCGAGTTTCCCTGTCTGATTTCGCCTTCAATTCTCTCCGCCGATTTTGGTATGATGCGCCAGGCGGTGCTGGAACTGACCGAAGCGGGCGCGGACTGGATTCACTTCGATGTGATGGATGGGCATTTCGTGCCGAATCTTACCTTCGGACCGCCGATGGTCTCCGCTCTGCGCCCGTACTCCACCCTGCCGTTTGATGTGCATCTGATGATCGAACATCCGGAGCGCTTTATCCCCGAATTTGCTGAGGCAGGGGCGAACCTGATTACCGTGCATGTGGAGGCGTGCCCCCACCTGCATCGCGTGGTGCAACAGATTCAGGCGCTGGGGTGCAAGGCGGGCGTGGCGCTCAACCCACACACGCCGCTGGAGATGGTGCAACCTGTCCTGCCCGCGATTGATTTGCTGCTGATCATGACGGTCAACCCCGGCTTTGGGGGTCAGCAGTTTATTGAGCTGATGTTCCCCAAGATTCGGCGAGCGCATGAGCTGATTGTATGCGAGGCGCCGCATGTGTGGCTTTCGGTGGATGGGGGCGTATCGCCGGAGAACGCGCGGGCGCTGGTGGAGGCAGGCGCGCGCGTGCTGGTGGCTGGCTCCAGCGTGTTCAACGCGCCCACCGTGCGACAGGGCGTGCAGGCGCTCCGAATGGCAACGCTAACGCAAAAAGCATGAAACTGAGCTATCGTACATGGATGACCCTGCTGCTGGGGGTTCTCATCTTAATGATTCCCCTCGGTATGGTGCTGATGCGCCTGTTGCCTGAAGAGGGTGTGGCGCAAAAGAAGCTCTGGCTGCGGTGGGCGGCGGGCTATCTGCTGGCGCTGTTTGGCGTGTTGAGCGCGCTGATATGGGTTGTGTTGAAAGAGGTGCGCCAGACGCTGGAACAGTTTCGGCAGGCACATCGTCAGGCGTTTGAAGAGATGACCGAGCAGATTCGCGAGGACTATCGCAAGCGTCAGCAACAGCAAAGGAGCCGACAGAATGGCGCTGAGCGCTGACGATTGGCGCTGGATGCGGCGGGCGGTTCAGCTGGCGCGGCGTGGGTTCCCCGCGCCGAACCCGCATGTGGGCGCGTGTATCGTGAAAGACGGCGTGCTGGTGGGACAGGGCTATCACCCGTATGCGGGCGCGCCCCATGCGGAGGTGTTCGCGCTTCAGGAGGCGGGCGAACACGCGCGGGGCGCCACGCTCTATGTGACGCTGGAACCCTGCTGCCACTATGGACGCACACCGCCCTGCACCAACGCGATTTTGCAGGCGGGCATCCGTCGCGTCGTGGTGGGCATGACCGACCCGAACCCCAAAGTGGGTGGGCGCGGCATCCGCCAGCTTGAGGAGGCAGGGGTGCAGGTGGCGCTGTTAGACCCCAGCGAACCCGAAGCGCGCCGCCTGCTTCAGGAACTGGAGTCGCTGAACCTGCCGTTTCTCCATCGCCACCGCACAGGGCGCGTGCTGATTACGCTCAAATGCGCCCTCAGCATGGATGGCAAGCTGGCAACGCACACAGGCGACTCGAAATGGATTACCTCCGAACGAGCGCGACGCTATGCCCATCGGCTGCGAGCGGAACACGGCTGCGTCCTGGTCGGGGTCGGCACGGTGCTGGCGGATAACCCCCAGCTGACCGCCCGCTTGCGGGGCGTGCGCCATCAACCCCTGCGTGTGGTGCTGGACTCGCGCCTGCGCACGCCGCTGGACGCGCAGGTACTGGAGACAACGGTAGCGCCCACTGTACTGGTTTGCACAGAGCCAGAGCCTCCCCACGCAGGGCGCTATCGCGAGCGGGGAGTGGAGGTGGTCGCGCTGCCGCCATCGCCCACAGGCGGCGTTGCGCTGGACGCGCTCACTGCTTACCTCAACACGCAAAAGATAAACGGCGTGCTGGTGGAGGGCGGCAGTCGCGTGTTGACCGCCTTTCTCGAAAGCGGGCTGGCAGACCGAATCGCCTTCTTCTATGCGCCGAAGCTCATCGGTGGCGCCTGCGCCCCCACGCCCTTTGAGGGGGAGGGCGTCGCCCGAATCGCTGATGCCCTGCAGGTGCGTGATGTTCGCCTGCGCCGACTGGGCAGCGACTGGCTGGTGGAAGGCTGGCTCTGATTCAGGTATCCTCTTTTCAGATGGTCGTGGAAGTGATTGAACGCCTGCGCGAGGCGCTCCAGAACACCCCCTACGAGGGCAAGGTTTATCTGGTAGGGGGCATCGTGCGCGACGAGTTACTAAGGCGCCCCCTGCCGAACGATATCGATCTCGTGCTGGAGGGGGATGCCATTGCGCTTGCCCAGTTTCTGCACGAAAAGGGGATAACCCCCCATGAGCCTGTCGTCTACCGCAACTTTGGCACGGCGATGGTGGTGGTGGACGGCGTACAGGTGGAGCTGGTGACAGCACGCGCCGAGTCGTACCGCGCCCACAGCCGTAAGCCTGTTGTCAAACCCGCCACGCTGTACGAAGACGCGCTCCGCCGTGATTTCACGGTCAATACGCTCCTGAAGAATTTACACACGGGCGAGGTTGTCGACCCGCTGGGGTGTGCGATGCACGATTTGCAGGCGCGTGTGTTGCGCACGCCCCGCGAGCCGAAACAGACTTTTTACGAAGACCCCCTGCGGATGCTTCGCGCGATACGGTTCGCCATTCAGCTGGACTTCACAATAGCCCCCGAAGTGTGGGAGGCGATTCAGCAAGAGGCGTATCGGCTGGAGATTATCAGCACGGAGCGGATTCGTGACGAGTTCACGAAGATTCTGCAGCAGCCCAACGCCGCACTGGGTTTGCAGATGCTTCTGGAGAGCGGACTCTTAGCGCAGTTCGGGCAGCCGCTTTTGCCGATGGTGGGCTGTACCCAGCCGGGGGGCTATCACCTCTACGATGTATGGACGCACAGCCTCAAGGCGGTAGAGTGCTTGCGTATTCCTGAAAGCTCGCCCATGCCCGATTGGGAACTGCGTCTGGCGACCCTGTTGCACGATGTGGGTAAGCCCGCCACGCGCACCGTCGACGAGAACGGAGTAGCACACTTCTACGGACACGCCGAAAAAGGGGCGGAGATTGCCCAGGCGTGGCTCGCCTCGCTGAAATACTCGAACGCGACGATTGAGCGTATCACAAAACTGATTCGGCTCCACATGCGCCCCGGAGGCTATACCTCCGAATGGAGCGACGCGGCGGTGCGACGCCTGATTCGGGACGCGGGCGACCTGCTGGAGCCGTTGTTGTGCATGGTAGAGGCGGACATCTGCGCTCAAAAGAACCACGGGCGCGGGCTGTCGGTGTTGCGCCAGCGGATTCAGTCGGTGATGGAATCGTCGCCTGCCCGATGGCGCAGCCCCCTTTCAGGACACGAGATTATGCAGGCGCTGGGCATCCCCGAAGGCGAACTGGTGGGGAAAATCAAGCGCTACCTTGAGGAGCAAGTGGTGGAGGGAACCCTCGCGCCTGACGATAAGGCGACCGCCCTTAAAATGGCGCAGGAGTATTTCTCGCGCTTAAAGTCAGCAGGAGAGGCTTCAGTGTCATAGAATACCACAATGTTATGATTCGAAAGCGTGTGCGAATGGACTTTGACACGGCGTGGAAGTTCGCCGTTGAAAGCCTCCTCCCCTACTGCCTCGCCCTCTTCTTCCCAGAACTCTACCAACTCATCGACTGGACACACCCCCCAACCTTCCT
>Ga0209276_101227_pt1 | contig 19368 bp, 18 predicted proteins | sample DewCreD2012metaG_3_FD_185473 | JGI IMG/M metagenome (GOLD analysis project Ga0209276, IMG submission 185473) | Hot spring sediment bacterial and archeal communities from British Columbia, Canada, to study Microbial Dark Matter (Phase II) - Dewar... ...
CGTCCGCGTCCGGGAACGCGGGTGGATGGACCCGTTCCTGCATACCGGCGCCCCGGTTCACTCCTTGCACGGTCGTCCCTCCAGGTCCTGATTCACCAGTACCTCCCGTCGGCTCAGTTCCTCCAGGACCCTCATGATGACCCAGAAGACCGAAAGTTGCAAGCCGGTCAGCACCAGCATCGCCGCGCCCAGCAGGTAGAGCCAGAGCCGCTCCATCGGCCACCCGCCCAGCGCAAAGCCCAGGCTCCCGACCCCCAGCGCCAGCCCGGCGACTATCGCTACCAGTCCCATCCAGCCGAAATGTCGCTCCAACGGGCGGTCAAAGACGGGATTGCCGAAGAGCCCCTGACGGATGGGCCGTTTGTGGAAGAGGGAGACCAGATAATTGAACGTCGCGCCCAGGGAGAAGAGGGTGACCCCGGCGACGGCGGAGAGCGCGGCAACGAAGACGGCAACGACGCCCCAGGGGCCCAGGCGGGTGATGCCGGAGAGGCGCATGCCGACGATGACCGCGCCGATGAGACCGGCAATGCCTCCCAGCCCCAGCCCGGCCAGTCCCAGGACCCGGACCGGATTGTAGTTGAGAGCGGTCCAGATGATGGTCCGCAGGAAGCGGACACCGTCCCGCAGAGCGTTCAGTTTGGACCGCCCGATCCGCTCCTTATATGGAATGGCCACTTCCCGCATTCGCACCTGTTCATGAATGGCGCGCGTGCTCATCACGGGGGTGAAGTTCAGCCCGTCGGGCAGGGGGTAGAGACGGGAAAGCACTTCCCGCCGGATCACCCGCATGCCGCTGGCGCTATCCCGAACGCGGTGGTTACCCAGAATACTGACCAGCCCGGCGAAGAGGATGTTGCCCACCCGCCGGACCAGCGGCATCTCGCTCTCTGCGCCGGACATCCGGGAGCCGATGACCAGGTCGGCCTCCTCATGGAGGGCCACCTGGCAAAGTTCCGGGAAATACTCGGGCGGATAGGTGCCGTCGGCGTCCAGAAACCCCAACAGGTTCCCCCGGGCATGGTTGAAGCCGGTCTTGAGGGCCGCTCCATATCCCTGATTGACGGTGTGGCGGATCAGGCGGACCTCCGGGTAGCAGGCCGCAATTTCCGCGGTTCGGTCTCGGGAGCCATCGTCCACGACCAACAGTTCCATATCCACCCCGACCTCCTGCAGTCGGGGACGGATGGCGAGGGTCCGCTCAATAATCTGGGCGATGGCTCGCTCTTCGTTGTAGGCAGGTATAACGATAGAAAGTACGTTCATTTTCCAACTCCTGAAGCAAATGGGCAAATCGCCCGGACGTATTGCAACTTGACAAATGATTCCGACAATCCGTTACCTTGCTCCCGGGCAGGGTTTCCCCGGCTGCGCCCTCACCCCACCCCCTGCCCCCAGGTTCATAAAAATCTCTGAGTCATTCGTGCCCCTCTCCCGCTCGCCCTCGGGCCGCAGGCCTCGGGCCGAGGCCTGCGGCGGCGGGGGCCCTCACCCCTCCCCTGGCCCCTCCCCTCTCCCGCACAGTGGGAGAGGGGAGGGGAATGAGGGAGGGGATCATCTCCACAGATGCGGCGGATACTCCGGCCGCAGAGCGGTGGGCTCCGGCGGGGCAGGCGGCGGTTCCCGCTGGCGGACAACCCGCGCCGGCACTCCGACAGCGACCGCGAAGGGCGGAACGTCTTGGGTGACCACCGCGCCGGCCCCCACCACAGCCCCCTCGCCCACCGTCACCCCATCCAGAACGATGGCCCCGGCACCGATCCAGGCCCCGTCGCCGATCCGAATGCCCCGGGCGATGATGCCCTGCTCCATCACAGGACGGCTGGGGTCCTGAAAAATGTGCTCCACCGCCAGCAGTTGCACCCGGGGGGCCAGCAGGACCGATTTGCCGATGTGGACACCCCCCTGCCCGCGAATCAGGCAGAACTCGCCGATGAAACTGTTTTCGCCCACCCAGATGCCGGAGTCGGGCAGGCCCCGGAAGTTGTAGACGTGCAGTTCGGAACCGTGCATCACGAAGGTTCGGTCGCCGATGAAAATGCCCCGGGGACAGGCATGCAGGTAGACACCGTGGTCCAGATAGACCTGCCGCCCCAGGTGGATGTTGGCAGGCAGCGCCAGCCGGACATGGTCCTCAATGATCGGCGGGCCGTCGCTGGAGAGGATCAATCGGTAGGCCAGCGCGCGCAGCCCGATGCCCACCAGTCCCGGAATGCCGCCCAGAAGGGCGAAGAGCGTCTGCTCCAGGATGTACCGGGCCAGACTGGTGGACTGGCCTCGCAGGTAGTAGCGGAGAGGGCCTTCCCGGGCGGCGACAGTAGCGGCGTCGGCTTCATGGGAAATGAACAGTTCCCGGCTCATACCTACCGACTGTCCCAGACTGGCACCGGGACTCGCTCTGGCGCCGGTTCCATCCGCAGCAGGGAGCGAACGGCGCCGTTCAGATCCAGGGCCACCCGGAATCCCCGTTCACCGGTTTTCCAGCAACGAACCAGTTCCTGCCACCCCCGACCGGTCAGGACCATATATCGCTGGCAACCGGCCCGCCGCGCGGCCACCATATCGCTCAGGGCATCACCGATGAGCCAGGAGGAGGAAAGATGAATTCCCATCTCCTGGGCGGCCTGGAGGAGCAGCCCCGGCTGCGGCTTACGGCATCCGCAGTTTTCGTCGGGGCGATGGGGGCAGTAGAGGACCCGGTCTATCCGCCCGCCAACGGATTCTACCGCCCGGACCATCCGGCGATGAATGTCCTCCAAAACCTCTACAGGTACCATGCCCCGGTTGACAATGGCCTGGTTGGTAATCACGATGACCAGGAAGTCCGAACGGCTCAACCGGACCAGGGCATTCAGCACACCCGGCAGGAAGACGAATTCCTCCCACGATTTCACGTGGTCCTTACGGTTGCGACAAATCACGCCATCCCGGTCAATAAATACTGCTCGTTGCATAGAGGCCACCTGAGAAGTGGTTTACATGGAATCGGTGCTTGGAGCGATGGTTTCCCGCGATGTCGGGTAGTAAAGGCTCAGCGAGAGAGGCGGTTCAATCCGCTGGAGCCGCTGACGAAGGGCGGTGGTCATCAGGTGACAGAGGACCAGATGGACATCCTCAATCTGCTCCATACAGTGGCATGGGACCGCGACAGGGACATCCACCACACGACTTAACTGACCACCGTCAAATCCGGAGAAGCCGATGGTAATGCCCCCCTGCTGACGGGCCAGAGCGACCGCCCGCAGGACGTTGGGGGAATTCCCACTGCCGCTAAACGCGACCACCACATCCCCCCGGCCTATCAGGTTGCACAGTTGCTCGGCGAAGATGTCCTCGTAGGCCACGTCGTTACTCCAGGCCGTGATCAGGGGGACGTTATCCGTCAAAGCGATGGCCCGGAAACGCGGGCCGCCGGGGACGATGGCCCCCTTCGCCAGGTCACATGCGAAGTGGGACGCGGTGGCTGCGCTCCCGCCATTGCCCATAATAAAGATGGTGCTCCCTACATAGGCTGCGCTGAGCAGGACGTCTATCGCCTCTTCCAGCGCATCCAACGGAATCCGGTCCAGAACTTGCTGAACCCCGGTCAGGTACTGGTGAATCTCTTTCACGGACCATCTCTCCTGATAGGGAATAGGGAGACAACATGTGCAACTTGATTTTCCGGGGGTAGGGGATTTTGCGGCGGTGGCTTCACCGCCCACAAAGTTACTCGTTCCACCTCTCTTGGCTGCAGGACAAGGGAAGAGGCCGGTAGCGCCCTGGGCAACTACAAGTTTGCCCCTAAGCCAGGAACCCTTCTGAGCCGGCATCCACGGGCTGGGGCAGGACACCAAAGGGGTAACGGGGTGAGGAACGGGTCCACGGTATCCCCTGCATGATCTGGACTCCTTCGTCCTCAAAAGCAAACGGGCGCCGATGAAGTCCAAGGGCTGTCAGCGCTTCCGTGACCGCGTCCTGGTGCGCCGGTGGACAGAAGAGCATCAGGAACCCGCCGCCGCCGGCGCCGGTCACCTTCCCCCCCAGCGCTCCGGCTTCGCGAGCCACTTCATAACAGCGGTCCAATTCGGGGTTGGTGATCCCCTCTGCCACCCGGCGCTTCTCCAGCCATGAGCGGTGGAGCAGTTCTCCGAACGTCCACAAATCCCCGTTTTCCAGAGCACGCCGGATTTCCTGCCCCAGTTCCTTGATGGCTGTCAGACGGCGAATGGTCTCCCGGTCTCCCTTCCGGCTGGCTTCCTGCTGTCGCTTCAGAATGGTGGAGGACTGGCGGGAGATGCCCGTGAAGAACAGCATCAACCCCCGTTCCAGTTCCTGGCGGGCCTGGGGAGGCATCCGCAGCGGCTCTACCCGGACATCGTCGCGGAGAAAGGTGAAACAGTTTAACCCGCCAAAGGCCGCTGCATACTGGTCCTGCTTCCCCACGGGCATACCCAACTTGTGGATTTCAATGAAACAGGCCAGTTCGGCGACCTCTTTTGGGCCCAGGTCCAGCCCACACCAGAAAGCCAGCGCTTTAATCATAGAGACCGCCACGCTCCCCGAAGAGCCCAACCCTGTGCCCGGCGGGACCTGGGAGGCCAGAAAGACCGTCAGCCCATCCCGGATGTTGAAGTAGTAGACGATGGCCTTCGGCAGGCTCAGGTCCCCATTCCAGATCAGGTCCTCGCAGATCGGGCGCTGGGTGAAGGAACGATAATCGGCAGAAAAAATCTGCACCTCGTCCGGCGGACCCGGGCTCAGGATGGTGTATACGTAATAGTTGATGGTTGCGCTGACGACGAACCCGCCATGCCGCTCATAATAGGCCGGGATATCCGTTCCCCCACCACCGAAACTGATCCGTACCGGCGCCCGGGCGATAATCAATATGGGGCCTCCTGTGGGATTTATCAGTACGCTCCTTTCCCCTGTAGCACCACCCGGACGGTATGCAGCAGGAGCCGCAAATCCAGCCAGATGGTGTAGTTGCGGATATAGTACATATCCAGCCGCACCCGCTCCTCATATGAAAGGTCGGCCCGTCCGCTGACCTGCCAGAGGCCGGTGAGACCGGGTTTGACGGTCAGCAGATTGTGCTGCCAGCGACCGAAGCGGGCCAGTTCGGCGGGAGTAATCATCCGCGGCCCGACCAGGCTCATCTGTCCTTTCAGCACGTTGACCAGTTGGGGCAACTCATCCAGACTGGTGCGACGAAGCCACTTCCCCACCCGCGTGACGCGCGGGTCATTGCGGATCTTCCCCGTCTCTTCCCACTCCCGTTTCAATTCGGGGTGATTTTCCAGATAGGCATCAGCGTCCACAATCATCGTGCGGAATTTGTAAGCATCAAAGACGCGCCCATTCAATCCCACCACGCGTCGGCGGTGGATAATCGGCCCCGGTGAATCCAGCAGGATGGAGAGCGCAATAAAGAGGAAAAGCGGGGAGAGCAGGACCAGCAGGAGCGCCGCGCCGACGTAGTCCAACACTGCCTTCATCAGGGCATCCATACCGGTGATGCGGGTCCGGTTCAGGCTGACCAGGGGGACAAATCCCACCTCCTGCACCTGGACGCCAGTGGTGAATAGTTCGTAGAGGCCCGAGGAGAGGCGAATGCGCGGGCGCTTTTCCCTGCCCCAGTCCCGATACAGTTCCAGCAATTCCTCCCGCCGCAGGGAGGTGGGGACAACGATGACCTCTTCTATTCCCTGTTGCCGGACCAGTTCTCCCAGCGCGTTCAGGCCCTTCCAAACCGGCAAGCCCTCTACGGGGGGATCAGCAGACTCCCGAGGATCCAGAAAGCCCACGATCTCCATCCCAGCCTGAGGCGCTACCCGCAACTGTTCGGCGACATAGCGCCCCTCATCGTTGGTCCCTACGATGAGTACCCGGCGGGTGAACAGCCCCCGTCGCCGCAGACGGTAGATGAGACGCCGGTAGAGGAAGCGAGTTGTCCCGATGGTGATGACGGAAAGCCCCCAGACCAGCGCCAGCCAGCCGCGAGAAATCTCCTCAGTCCCCTGCCGATCCAGGAACCCGTAGAGGATAATCCCCACCAGCCCAACCGTGCAGGCGTTGACGACACCGGCATATTCCTGCAGGCCGCCGAAGAGATTTTCCGGGTGATAGAGCCGATAGAGGGCAAAGATGACCAGCCACATTGGGACAGACAACATGGCCAGGCGCAGGTAGAACTCCGGAAAGACCGGGTTATAGTAAGGGAGGACCCGGAACCGCAGGTAATAGGCTCCCCAAAGGCTGAGCCCGATACATGCCGCATCCAGCAGCGGCAGCGGTGCCACAGCCAGTCCGACAGGAAAATGACGCAACGTCCGCGCCGTCTTTCCCCCGATACGTTTACTTTGCACGACCGGACTTTCCTGGCGAACAGCCTCCAAGTTTCTCCTCCTGCCAAAGACCCTATGTTATTCCTTTGTGTTTTTATATTACCCATAAATTGTCAGAGTTTGGTGATGGATACCTTGAAAAAAGATTAGAATGGCCAGGCTGCAAAAACCCCTACCGTTAAAACACGCAACTTTGTAAATTCACTTGACAAACTAACAGGAGTGTGGTATAATATGTGCGCTTTAAAGGGTCATCTTCCGGCATCAGACCATTTTGTAAATCCACTGACTTTTCATTCCAATGGACCAATCAACTTCCGCTACCACCCAACCTCGCTGGCCCAAGGCCACCCGTCAGCAGACCCGGGCCCACAACACCCGCCTGGTGCTGCGCACTATCTACGAGCACGGCCCCCTCAGCCGGGCCGACATCGCCCGCGCCACCCGCCTCACCCGCACCACCGTCTCCGACGTCGTCGCCGAATTGATCCAGCAGGGCCTGGTGGAGGAGGTGGGGACGCGGCCCTCCTCCGGCGGCAAACCCCCCATCCTCCTCGGCCTGGTGGATGACGCCCGCTACCTCATCGGGCTGGACCTGGCCAGCGACGCCTTTCGCGGGGCGTTGGTCAACCTGCGCGGCCAGGTCCGCCACCGAATCAGTCTCCCCCTTCTTAGCCGGGATGGCGACCGGGCCCTGGAACTGGTCCGGGAGGCGATAGACCGCCTGATGGCCCTGGCCGACCGCCCGCTCCTGGGCATCGGCATCGGCACCCCGGGGCTGGTGGACGCCGTGCGGGGGATCGTCTACCAGGCCGTCAACCTGGACTGGCGGGACCTGCCCCTGCGCGCGCTGTTGGAACAGCGGTACCACCTCCCGGTCTACGTGGCCAACGACTGCCATGCCGCCGCTCTGGCCGAGTACTACTTCGGTCGGGAACGGGACGCGGAAAGTCTGGCCGTCATCAAAGTGGAACGGGGCCTGGGCGTGGGCATCGTCCTCAGCGGGCGGCTCCTCTCCGGCGATTCCTTCGGCGCCGGGGAGATCGGCCACCTGCGGGTGGTGGACGGAGGAGAACCCTGCCGGTGCGGCCATACCGGTTGCCTGGAAACGGTGGTCAGCACCCGCGCCCTCCTGCGCCAGGCGGCCGCGATCGCCCAGAGCCGCCCCGACTCTCTTCTCCACCACTGGGCCGATGCCCCCGACCAGATTTCCCTGGACGCCGTCCTGGAGGCCTTCCAGTCCGGGGATGAGGCGACGCGCCAGATGGTCCTGCAGATGGGGCGCTACCTGGGGTTCGGCGTCGCCACGCTGGTCAGTGTGCTGGGCATCCGGCATGTGGTGCTGGCCGGAAGCATCACCCGCTTCGGGGAACCGCTGCTGGACGTGGTGCGCCAGGAGGCGCGCACCCGCGCCCTGGAACGGGTTGCCGGGGAGGTCCAGGTGGACCTCTCCCCCATTGACTCCGACGAACTGGTCATCCTGGGCGCCTCCGCGCTGGTCCTGGCCCGCCGCCTGGGGCTGTTCTCGCTGCTGAGAATGTAAAGAAAATATTTTTCATTGCGGCGGCGAAGCCGCCGCAATGAAAAATGATCTTCTTTAGGAGGTCCGATGCAATTTTTCACCGTCCCGCCGAGAGTCGCTGCGCCGCTGGACCCGGATTTCCGGCCCGCCGCCGTGGCGAGCCGAGCGTTCCGCCAGGCGGTGGAGGAGGCCGGGGGCGGTGAACCTCTGGTGCTGGCCCTGGAGCGGCCTGGCGGCGTCGTCTCCCGCCTGGAGACGCGGATACTCCCGGAGACGCACCCTCAGGCCAGCGCCAACTTCGGATACGCTGAGCGGCTCTTCAAGTTCTTCCTCTGGCAGCGAGGCGGGTTCCGGGCCTGGGTCGGTGGGCCCGAAGCGGTGGGCCGATACCTGCAGGCCTGTTATGCCCCCGGAGGCACCCACGCCTTTGACCATCAGTTTATGGGCGAGACGGTGTACGGCCGCCCCTTCACCTGGGTCCTCTGTCGGGCCGACGAAGTCCCCCCGGCTCAGGAGCGGTACCAGGCCCTGGGGGGACACCTGGACGGCTACCGCATCGGCTTTGACCTGGGCGCGTCCGACCGGAAGGTGGCGGCGGTGGCGGACGGCCAGGTCGTCTTCAGCGAGGAGGTGATCTGGGAGCCGACTACGCAGACGGACCCTCAGTACCACTACACCGAAATTCTCCAGGGCCTGCAGCGGGCGGCGGAGCACCTGCCGCAGGTGGACGCGGTGGGTGGGAGCGCGGCGGGCGTGTACGTGGAGAACCAGGTGCGCGTCGCTTCCCTCTTCCGGGGCGTCCCGCAGGAGCGGTTTGAGCAGGTGCGCACTCTCTTCCTGCGCCTGGGCCAGGCGATGGGCGTCCCGCTGGTCGTCCTCAACGACGGCGAGGTGGCCGCGCTGGCCGGCGCGATGTCTCTGGAGACGACGGCGCTCCTGGGGGTCGCCCTGGGCTCCAGCGAGGCCGCCGGTTTTGTGACCCCTGAGGGGCTTCTGACGGACTGGCTGAATGAACTGGCCTTCGCCCCGATAGACTACCGTCTCCAGGCCCCCGCCGATGAGTGGTCCGGCGACCGGGGGGTAGGCTCCCAGTACCTCTCCCAGCAGGCCGTCTTCCGGCTGGCGCCGCAGGTGGGCATCCGCATCCCGGAGCACCTGACCAAAGCAGAAAAACTGGCCTACGTGCAGGATTTTCTGGAGAGGGGGCACGAGGGGGCCCGTCTCATTTGGGAGACGATGGGCGTCTATTTGGGCTACGCGATGGCCCACTACGCCGACTTCTATCCCCTGCAGCACGTCCTCATTCTGGGACGGTGCACATCGGGGAGCGGCGGGCCGGTGCTTCTGGAGGCGGCCCGGAACGTGCTGCGGGTGGAATTCCCGGACCTGGCCGACCGGATTGTGGTCCACCTGCCCGATGAGCGGAGCCGTCGGGTAGGTCAGGCCGTCGCGGCAGCCAGTCTGCCCGTGATTCCAAAGCCTGGAGCGCAAGATTCATCTTGTGCTCATCGGGAGGGATGATGAACTTCCGCAACCCCACCGCGCAGGTCTTCGTGCCGGACGGGCTTCCCCCGGAGGAGGCCCTGGCCCGGACCACCCACCTGGCCGTCGGTGCCCACCAGGACGACGTGGAGATTCTGGCCGTCGCCGGCATTCTCCAGTGCTTCCAGCGGTCCGATCTGTGGTTCTGCGCCGTCGTGGTGACCGACGGGCGCGGCTCCCCGCGCAGTGGCCTCTATGGGGACTACACGGACGAGGAGATGCGCACGGTGCGGATTCGGGAGCAGAAGAAGGCCGCGGTGGTGGGGGAGTACGGCGCGCTGGTCCTGCTGGACTGGCCCAGCGCGGCGGTCAAGGACGGGCGGAACCCGGACCCCGTCGCCTCTACGGGTGCGAGGTCTGGCGGGACCTGGACTGGCTCCCCGACGCGGACAGGGTGATGCTGGACGTCTCTGCCCGCGAGAACCTGCAGACCGCCCTGCTGGGGCTCTACGACTCCCAGATTACCGGTGGGAAGCGGTACGATCTGGCGACGATGGGCCGCCGGCGGGCGAATGCCACCTACAGCGCGACCCATGAGGTGGACGTCAGCAGTGGGGTCACCTTCGCGATGGACCTGACCCCGCTTCTGGAAGACCCCGCGCTGGACGTCGCGGCCTACGTGCGCGGGCTCATTGAGCGCTTCGCGCGGGAGGTGGAGGAGCAGATAGCGGGGTTGCTGTGAAAGGAGGTGACGCACGAGGATAGAGAAACCGTCCCTTGACCGTATAACCTGCCCAATTAACCCAATCCCATTTTCCAGAAAGGAGGTCAGAAGAAATGCGCAGCAAAGTGTGGATTCTCGCTACTGTGGTGAGCGCGCTGGCAGTGCTGCTCTCTGCCTGCGCCAGGCCCACCCCCACCGCGACCCAGCCGCCAGCGCCCCAGCCCACCCAGCCCCCGGCACCCCAACCCACCCAGCCGCCCGCGGCGGAGAAGGTCACCATTCAGGTCATGGTCGTGGACTACATCCCCGACAAGACCGACAAGTGGCTGGAGGAGGAGGTCGTCCCGGCCTTCCAGAAGGAGCACCCCAACATCAACGTGGAGTTCGTCTACGTCAACTTGGGGGACGCTGGACGAGACGGTCCAGGGCTACTTTGCGGCCGGTGAAGGGGCCGACATCCTCAACCTGGGCTCCGAATACGTGGCGGAGTACGGCGATCGGCTGGCGCCGCTGGGGGCGTACTTCAAGGACTGGCCGGACTGGGCCCAGTTCCTCCCCGGGACGCTGGACACGGTGATGTGGGAAGGTGAGCCGCGCGGTCTGCCCTGGCTGACCGCCCCGCGCGCCTACATGTGCCGCACCGACATCCTGAAGGAGGTCGGATGGGACCGGGTGCCCCAGACCTTCGCCGAGATGGTGAAACTGGCGGGCGATGCCACCATCGTGGAGGGCGGAGCGCTCCAGCGCCAGGGCTTCACTCCGCTGGAAGACTGGCAGGAGTACATCTCCCTTATCTGGACGCTGGGCGGCTCCATCTACAAGGACGACGGCAGCCCCAACTTTGACAGCCCCGAGGCGAAAGCCGCGCTCCAGTTCATGTACGACCGGCGCCGGGCCGTGCTGCCCAACGAGCAGACCGCCGGCCTGCCGGAGACGACCGGGGCCCTGCTGGCCTCCGATCTGGTGGCCTGCCAGTGGGGCAATCTCTGGGGTGCCCCGGCGACCAGCGACCCTATCTGGGAGAAGATTGAACTCTTCCCCGGCTTCACCCACCCGGACTTCCCCAATAGCAAGCCGGTGGTCCAGGTCTTCAACGACTGGCTGGCCATCCCCGCCTACTCCAAGCACATCCCCGAGGCGGTGGAGTTCCTGAAGTTCCTGGGCTCCGCCGAGAACCTGAACACCTACAACTCCCACTTCGGCTCCTTCCCGCCCCGTAAGGATGCCTGGTTCGGCTATGTGGAGCAGGACGTCGTGATGAAGAAGATGGGCGAACTGATGGGCCAGTACGGCGTCGGTTTCGCCGACATCCGGGAGACGGCCCAGTTCCGCGATGTCCTGATGGCGGAGATGCCGCTCTATTTCAGCGACGTTCAGAGCCTGGACGCCGCGCTGAAGAACATCCAGGAGAAGTACACCCAGATTCTGCGGGACGCCGGGCGTCTGCCGTAAACCCTTTGCATCCTCCCGCAGGCGTCTTGGCCTGCGGGAGGATGCTCCCGGATAGATGACCATGAACCCGAAACTCTACACTTTTCTCTGGGCTGTGGCGACGGTCGTCTTCATCATCCTTTCCAGTCTGGCCGTCGCGTCGGTGGCGAAACTCATCGCCCGCTGGCGGGGGAAGAACCGGACCTACCAGGCCCGTACCTTTGCCAGCTACTTCTTTGCTTCACCCTGGATTGTGGGGTACATCATCTTCGTCATCGGCCCTACGCTGGCCTCTCTGTACTGGAGTTTCACCCGCTTCAAACTTCCCGACCCGCCCGTCTGGGTCGGGCTGCAGAACTACATCCAGTTGCTAACCACCGACGACCAGTTCCGGGTCTCCATCCTGAACTCCATCTACGTCACCCTCTTCGGCCTGCCCCTCCAGTTGGCAATGGCCCTGGTCCTGGCGTTGCTCCTGTACCGAAGATTACCGGGAGAACAGGCCTTCCGGATGATTTACTACCTGCCGGTGATGCTGGCGGCAAACGCGGCGATGCTCATCACCTGGCGGCTGGTGCTGAACCCGAATAATGGCATCCTGAATACCCTGATCCGGATGATAGAGGATATTTTCCCCTTCCTGGTGCCGGTCCGCCAGGGGGTGGTCTGGTTTACGGAAATCACCAACGCGGCCTTTCTGGGCCTCCAGCGCGGGGATTTCAACCTGTTGCAGCAGATCGTTGCCCGGGGCCTTCCAGGCCCGGAAGTGATGCCCCTCTGGCATCAGAGCCAGTTGTGGTCCAAGCCTGCCATCATTTTCATCGGGGTCTGGAGTTGCGGGATGATGATGATTTACCTGGCGGCCCTCTCCAGCGTCCCGCCCCATCTTTATGAGGCAGCATTGGTGGACGGCGCCAGCGGCTGGCAGCGTTTCTGGCGCATCACCTTCCCGATGATTTCCCCCGCCACGTTCTACAACCTGGTCGTCGGCATCATCGCCACCCTGCAGATTTTTGAGCAGTCCTACGTCCTCACCGACAACGGCGGGCCGGCCCAGTCCACCTACTTCGTCGCCTATTACCTCTGGCGGTCCACCTTCCGGTTCAACAAAATCGGCTACGGCGCGGCCATGTCGTGGATTCTGCTGGTCCTCATCCTGGTGCTGACCCTGATCCAGTTCCGGCTGGCGAACCGGTGGGTCTACTACGAGTACGAGGAGGCGTGAGGATGCGAAAACCCAACCGGCGCGAACCGTTCCTGCCCCGCAAAGTCCGCCAGGCATTCAGCAACGGCATCGTGTATCTGCTCCTCCTGGCAGGCAGCGGTTTTATGCTGTTCCCCCTCTTCTGGATGATCTCCACGTCCCTCAAGACGATGGAAGAGGCCAACTCCCCCCGCATCACCTGGTGGCCCGCCCAGCCGCAACCGGACGCGTACCGCCAGGTGCTGACGGATTCCCGCTGGCTTCTCTATTTCTCCAACTCTATTTCTCCAACTCCGCGTTCGTCACCACGCTGGCGGTTCTGGGGACGCTGGTCTCGGTGGCGGCCGTCGCCTACGCCTTCAGCCGCATCCAGTGGCCGGGACGCAACATCGTCTTCTTCCTGATGCTCTCCACCCTGATGCTCCCGTACCAGACCACGCTGGTGCCCCAGTACGTGATGTTCAACAAAATCGGGTGGGTGGGGACGTACAACCCCATCATCATTCCTGGCTTCTTCGCTGGAGGGGCGCTCTATATCTTTCTCCTCCGTCAGTTCATGCTGGGGCTGCCGAAGGAACTGGACGAGGCGGCGCTGATTGACGGGGCCAGCCATTTCCAGATTTGGTGGCACATCATCCTGCCGCTTTGTAAACCGGCGCTGGCGACCATCGCGGTCTTTCTCTTCGTGGCGAACTGGAACTCCCTCCAGGCGCCGCTCATCTACCTCCAGCGGGCCAACATGTACACGCTCCCGGTCGTCATCGCCAATCTCATCAATCCCCAGGTGCAGGTGCAGCCCTGGCCCCTCATCATGGCCGCCTCCGCGCTGACGATGATCCCGCTGATCGTCGTCTTCTTCTTCACCCAGCGCTACATCCTGGAGAGCGTCGCGCTGACGGGGACGAAGGGATGAACCGCCGCCGCTTGAGAAGATGTCCGAAGTGCCAGGCATTTTTGAAGTGCCTGGCACTGACCCTCGTCGCCGTAATGGGCGGAACGCTTCTCCTCTCCGGCTGCCGCCCGGAACCATCCCGGCGGGAATTCCGCATCGTCGGCTATGCGACGGCCTGGTCCGGGCGGACGCGCGAAATTCCCTTTGGCTACCTGACCCACGTCCACTACGCCTTTCTCCTCCCCCACCCCCGCGGCGACGGGAGTTTGCTGCCCATCCAGAACCCGGACAAACTGAAGAACCTGGTCGCGGCGGCGCACGAGCGCGGAGTGAAAGTGCTCATCTCCGTCGGCGGGTGGAACGAGGGGAACGACCTGGGATTTGAGACGCTGGCCTCCCGTCCGGAGACCATCCGGGCCTTTGCGGAGAACCTGACGGCCTTCTGCGACGCCTACGGGCTGGACGGGGTGGACATAGACTGGGAGTACCCCGACCCCGGGGAGTCGGCGAAGAACTACGGGGCGATGATGCAGGTGCTGAGCGAAGAGATGCATGCCCGGGGCCGCATGCTGACGGCGGCGGTGGTCGGGAAGGGGCCGCTGGCGGAGGGGGTTCCCGACGAGGTCTTCGGGTATGTGGACTATCTGGGCATTATGGCCTACGACGGCGGAGACGGACCCCAGCACTCTCCCTATGAGTATGCCGTGGCCGCGCTGGACTACTGGCTGGGGCGGGGGCTTGCGCCGGAGAAGGCGGTCCTGGGCATCCCCTTCTACGGGCGGCCCAAGTGGCTGGAGTACCGGGCGCTGGTGCTCCTGGACCCCGACGCGCCCCAGAAGGATGTGGTGACGGTGGACGGCGTTCCCGTGTACTACAACGGCATCCCCACTGTTCAGGCCAAGACGCGGCTGGCGCTGGAGCGGGCGGGTGGGGTGATGGTCTGGGAGTTATCGCAGGACGCGGCCGGCGAGGCATCGCTCCTGGGGGCGATTTATCGGGTGGCGCGGGGGACACCGTAGTTCCGTCCGCCGTTAAAGGCGGCAGGCTCCGTTGCAAACGCCTGCTGCGAATTCTCCCCGTCGCCAGGCCGTAAACGGCCTGGCTCACAGAACCAGGGGCGCTCAAGCGCCCCGTTGGGCGGGGGGAAAGCGCCGCTCTCTACCAGGGGGCGCTTCAGCGCCCCTTCTCATCTGAGCCGGGTCGTTTACGACCCGGCAAGATTGCGGCCCGGGCCGGAATTCACAGCACGGGTTTGCAAAGTCCAACTCGGGCCGAGGCCTTCGGGGCTCAGCAATCGCCCGCAGGGCTTCCCTGAATCAGCCCGACGGTAAACCGTCGGGCTGATTGTACCGGCCTGGCGGCCGGCGCTACATCGTAGCGCAGGCTGTCAGCCTGCAACCGGCCCGGCGGCTGGCGCTCATCGTGTCAACTGAAGTCGCCCTGCCTGGACCGCAGGCCTTCGGTCGGCCTGCGCCGACCGTTGTTTTCAACTGGCCCTGTAGCACAGGCTGTCAGTTTGCGCTCTACAGGCCTGGCGGCTGCGCTACTGGCCTGACGGTCGGCGCTACACTGACCTGCGGGCCAGGTAAAGGATGGCCTCCAGGACGCCGCCGCCGACTGCCAGTGCCTTGTCCGAGATGGTGAAACAGTGGGAAAAGACGGCCCGGGGGTCCACGTCCCCCACCTTCATCCCCGCGTGGACGGTCAGCCCGTCGTGGAGCAGGCCCCGCAGGACACCGTCCAGTTGGGAGACCACGGGGGTCTCGTCCACGTAGGCCACCACCTCCCCGGCCCGCACCCGGTCGCCGATGGCGCGGATGGACCGGAAGACGCCCGCCACCGGCGCGCGCAGGACCCGGCGGGCACTCTCCCCGCCCACCTCGCCGGGAACGCCCGTATCCGGCTCAGCGCTCCCCTCCAGAATAACCCGCCCCAGGTTGTGGCCCCGGTTGGTCTCCACCACGGCGTGGCAATCCACCCCCGCGACAAACCCCGGCCCCAGCGCGACGACGATGGGCGCGTCGGTGATGCGGGTGCCGGTGTTCTGCTTGGCCATGATGGCGTCCACCACCGCCAGGGGGCGCAGGCGCGCGATCCATTCCGCCTGCGGGTCCACAACGACGGCGACCTCATCGGCGGCCCAGGCAGCCCGGATGCCGGCTTCATCCTCCACCCGCCGCGCGGTCACCCCGTCTACGGTGACGGCCCCTTCATAGACCGCCGAGGCGAAAGCCACAGTGCGGCGGATGACGGTGGGCTGAGGGGTTTCGGTGACCAGGACGCGGAATCCGCAGCGGTGCAGCCGCCAGGCGACGCCCGTCCCCAGGTCGCCGCCGCCCTTGACGATGACAATTTCATCCAGATGCCAGGCACTTTCAACGTGCCTGGCATCGTATACTTTACCGCTCATAGCAGGTCTGATAATCGGCGCCGATGATCAGCCGGAAGCCGTAGGCAGTGCCCCAGTTGGGCTGATAGAAGACCCGTTCATCGGGAATCCCGAACATCCGCTTCAGGTCCTCCACCCCCGTCCCCTTGGCGTGTTCCCGGAAGACGATGAGCATCGTCTGGGGGTAATCCCGCCGGTCCGGCTGACCGGGGATGGCCGGGAAGCCCGCCCGGACCAGCCGGTCCACCGCCAGCAGGTCCCAGTCCAGGTTCATCGTCCCGTTCCAGACCTCCACCGGCAGGAAGGTGCGGGTCAGGCGGCCCTCGGGGGGCGGCGCCATGGCCTCCGCCAGCAGCGGCTCTATGACCTCCCACCGGGGCAGGAAGACGTTCCCGCCCCATGGGGCCACCCAGGGTGTCACGTGCTGCGGGCCGATGTTGTAGTAGCGGATGTTCTGCTCCTGCAGGAAGAACGCCACCCGCGCCAGTTCCAGCACTGTGGGCAGGTCCAGATTGGTCACGAACATGCTCCGGAACTGGTCCCAGAGGGTGGGAATCCGGGCCAGCCAGCCGCCGTCCCGGATTTTATGCCAGATGGCCTGCAAGACCTGCTGCTGGCGGCGATCCCGGGAGAAGACGCTGGTGGTCATCCGGGAACGGGCGTACCAGAGGGCCTGTTCGCCGTCCAGATGGTGGACGCCCGGCTCCAGGGTGAAGATAGGGTATTGCCCGCTGGCATCCCGGTAGGGCCAGTAGTCGCTCAGGCGGCAGTGGACGGGGACATCTATGCCGCCCAGCGCGTCCACGATGCCGATGAGGCCGTCAAAATCGGTGCGGACGTAGTAGTCGGCGCGGATGCCCAGGTTGTAGAGGAGCGTATCCCGCAGGTTGCCCCATCCCCCGCCGGGGTAACCGGTGGCCTCGCCGTGGTAATCGGCCATATTGATGCGGTTCATCCCGTCGCCGGGGATGTAGACGTAGAGGTCGCGCGGGATGGAGATGACGGAGACGACGGCCCGATTCCGCTGGATGGAGACGATGTGGATGGCGTCGGTGTGCCACTCCGTCCAGGTGGGGCGCCTGTCGCTGCCCAGGATGACGATGTTGACGGCGTCGGCGGCGACGGGGATGGGGTTGACCGGGGGCGGGATGGCCGCATCGGGCGGCGCGTTGGGGTCGGGCGTGGGCATCGGGAAGGGCGAGGGAACCACCAGGGTGCCCGGCGGGGCAGGGAAGACAAAGGTCGGGCGCGGGGTGGGGGTGGCGGTGGGCGTGGCGGTCGGCGTCGGCGGCGGGGTCGGTGTCCAGGTGGGGGTCGGTGTCGGCGTGGCCGTCGGGGTGGGGGTTGGCGTCGCCGTCGGCGTGGGGGATGGGGTGGAAGTGGGCGAGGGCAGCGGCACCGGGGTCGGGGTGGGCTGCCGTCCCAGCGCGACAAAGGTGTAGCCCACCAGTCCCGCTCCGATCAGCCAGAGGAGCAGGAATCCGGTCAGCGCACAGCCCTGAAGGGCGGCCCAGTTGGTGCGACGGCGTTTCATACTTTGGCAGGTGGGCAGTGGCAAGTTTGCAAGTGGGCAGGTGGGCAAGTTGGCAAGTGGGCAAACTTGCAAACTCGCAAACTTGCCAACTTTATATAGGGCTTCGGGTCAGCGCAACCTGCGCGGCGTAGTCGGCCAGTTGCCGCTCTATCTCCGCCTCGTCCCAACCCAGACGGGGTGCCATGACCTCCGCGACGGCCCGCGCCCGGCCCAGTCCGCCGTCCCGGGCATCGTAGATGACATGGGTGCGGCGAATCAGCACGTCGCTGAGGGTGAGCGCCATTTCATGCCCGACGGCGTAGAGGGCCTCCGCCAGCAGGTACGGCAATCCCGGCACCATCGGCTCGCCCAGCGCCGGGTTCTCCTCCATATAGCCCAGAATCCAGCGGGCATCGCCGCCGTAGGTCTCCACCAGGTGGCGGGCCACCCGCCCGTCCGGCATCTCCATTTCCACCGCCTCTATCTGCGCGCCCTCCAGCGGCTCCTGGGTCCGGCAGGCGGACCGGGCGTGGACGCCCATTTCGGCCAGATGCTTCTGGACCCGGTCGGTCAACTCCTCGGCCATGCGGCGGGCGGTGGTCAGTTTGCCGCCGGTGATGGTCAGCAGTCCCGAAGGGCTCTCCACGATGACGTGGGTGCGGGAGACCGATGAGGGATGGCCCGGCGCGGCCACCAGGGGACGCAGTCCGGCAAAGGTGCTGACGATGTCCGTCTCCGTGATGCGGGCGCCGGGGAAGAGATGGTTGACCGCTTCCAGCAGGTACTCCACGTCGCCCCGGTCGGCAGCGGGGTTGTCCATGTCGCCCGGGTAGTCGGTGTCGGTGGTGCCAATGAGGGCAAAGTCCTTCCAGGGGATGACGAACATGTGGCGGCGGTCGCGCGGAGAGGTGAAGATGACGGCGTGGTGGGTGGGGAGACGGTCGCGCGGGATGAGGAGATGGATGCCTTTGGTGGGACGGAGCATGGGGCGGGCGGCAGGGTCGTCCAGGGCCCGGATGCGGTCGGCCCAGACGCCGGTGGCGTTGACGACGACGCGGGCCCGGACTTCTATCTCCCGCCCGGTGCGGCCGTCCACCACCTGCGCGCCGGCGATTCGCCCCCCTGCCTTCATCAGACCGACGACGGGGGCATAGTTGACCACCACGGCGCCGTGGAGATGGGCAGCGCGGGCCATCGCCAGGGTCAGGCGGGCGTCGTCCACCTGGGCGTCGTAGTAGCGGCCCGCGCCGACCAGGCCCCGTCCGCCGATCAGGGGCTCCCGCCGCGCGGCCTCCTGGGGGGAGAGCCAGCGGTGGTTCTGGACGTTGCGGAAGAGGCTGAGGGCGTCGTAGAGGGTGAGGCCCATGCGGAGTTTCCAGGCGGGGGGCCGCTGACCGGCGTAGAGGGGGTAGAGGAACGCCAGCGGGCGGACCAGGCGGGGGGCGATGCGGCGCAGGATGCGCCGTTCGGTGCAGGCGTCAAAGACCAGGCGGAACTCGCCGTATTCCAGGTAGCGGATGCCGCCGTGGACCAGGCGGGTGGAGCGGCTGCTGGTGCCGACGGCGAAATCCCCTTTCTCCACCAGCGCGGTGCGGAAGCCGCGCATCGCCGCATCCCGCGCAATGGCCGCGCCGGTGATGCCGCCGCCGATGACCAGGACGTCAAAGGTCTCGTCGGCGAGACGGGTCAGGTTCTCTTCGCGGGCGGACACGGAAAAGGGACGGTGGTTGGCCGGGAAAATAGGCTCCATGGCCGGCCTCCTGGATATTTACGGGGCAGGGGCAAGCCCTGCCCCTACGATGGCCGGTGTAGGGGCAACCCTTGCGGTTGCCCAGAGCCTGCCGCAAGTGGTAGCGACAAAATTCCTACTCCTCCAACAGGA
>Ga0209276_101232_pt1 | contig 19286 bp, 19 predicted proteins | sample DewCreD2012metaG_3_FD_185473 | JGI IMG/M metagenome (GOLD analysis project Ga0209276, IMG submission 185473) | Hot spring sediment bacterial and archeal communities from British Columbia, Canada, to study Microbial Dark Matter (Phase II) - Dewar... ...
ATTGGCAATCCAAGGCGATCTGCGAGTGTGATAAAACTGAGGCATTGGGATGAAAGTAAAAAGAAAGCGGAAACGCACCCTAAGAAGACGTTAATGGTAAATAACAACGGCATACATAAACTTACCTACATAAACTCTTACTTACATAAACTCTTGCTTGCATAAACTTGCATACATATTCATGATATCATCATTAATCGACAGTCTCATATGCCGTTTGGTACGGTTTGCTCGCTGTAAAGCGGAATTTCCGCCTTAGAGATTATCAATAACTGTGACATTCTACTAGTAAACCAGACTAGTCAGAATTCAGGGCTGGTTTTTTGGCGTCAGGTACCTTTCTAAACAAAGTACCTTGCGAAGGACTGTACCGTGTGCTATCCTATCCTCAGGAGTTGATACCCGACATGGAAATATTAGAATGGACCACACAGGTGCGTAAAGGACTTCTTAAGTTCTGTATCATGACCATTATCCGACAGCAACCAAGGTATGGTTATGAAATCGTACAGCTGCTCCAGCAATCGGATACGTTAGCCATCACTGAAGGCACCCTATATCCACTACTGCATCGTCTTGTGAAGGAGCAATTCATTGACTCTTATTGGCAGGAATCTGAATCGGGGCCACCTCGTAAGTACTACACATTAACGGATTCGGGCCATATTTTTCTAGAAGAAATGTCGACAGAGTGGAACAAGATCTCTAGTGCGGTCAGTCTATTACAGCAGAATAAAGGAGAGGTGCAATAATGGGACCGAAATCGGTAGCTTACTTAGAACAGTTTGAGAGAAAATTGGAGAAATTTTCAGAGGATGAGCGCAAGGATGTCGTTCAGGAAATCCGCGGACATATTGAGGAACGCTTGCTTCAAGGTCAATTGGAGGTAACCATTCTAGCTAATCTAGGAGATCCTAAGAAATTAGCAAAGGCTTATACAGGCGACTACTATCTACATCGCAGTAAGCCAAGTGTACTTCAGATGTTCTCTATAGGATCATATTATGTGGGATCGAGCATATTGAGTATGATGGTTATTCCATTATTGTTTACGGTGGCGTTGGGCTTTCTATTCTGCGCGATCATCGCGATTCCACTTGGCGTTCTAGATACGCTGTTCGAATTCAGCTGGATTGAGATTGGATCATCCGTGCTGCCGAGAAGCTTATATATCCCTGTGACGGTGCTTATCTCCCTGGCTAGTTACATTATTTATTATCTTAGCAAAAAGGCGCTAAAAGCCTATCTGAAGTTTCTCTCCTTCACCCATCGCCGAGTGACCTCATGATGACACCAGTAGAGCAACCAATTTACCGATTCAGTGAAGCTCCCATCTGGGAGTGGCAGCGTGCCTACTATGAGGAGCAGGGGATTAAAGCGTGGCAGAATGACGAAGTTCCTCAGTATATAACGAGTAATCCGTTTATTGCGGCAGCCTATGCGGAGATCATATTCGGTTTTCTTCAGGATCGAGCCAGATTAGGTTATATCTCTGAGCCTGTGACGGTCGTTGAGCTGGGAGCGGGCTCGGGTCGACTAGCCTTTCATGTGCTTGTGGAGCTCTGCGAGCTAAGGGATTTAGCCGGGTTCGCACTGCCGCCTTTCCGCTATGTTATGAGTGATTTGGCTTTGGATAATATTGCATACTGGCAAGAGCATCACCGCTTAATCCTCTTTGTCGAGCAAGGGGTATTAGATTTCGCGAAATTCGATGCCACTGTGGATACAGAGCTTGTGCTGACGCAATCGGGTGAGCACATTCGAGCGGGGGGTTTGGAGCAGCCATTGCTAGTTGTTGCGAATTATTTTTTTGACAGTATTCCACAGGAGCTCATTTATGTAGAGGATAATAAAATCTTGGAGTGTCAGGTTTCCCTTGAGTTTCCGGAGGGGACCGTCGATCTGAACGCATCTGCCACTGACCTGCTGGAGAATGTTGCTCTCGAGTACCATTATCGGAGGGCGGAGGAATACGAACGGGAAGCCTATGAATACCGTCATGTTATCGAACAATATAGAGAGAAGCTTGAGGATTCTCATATTCTCTTCCCGGCTATGGGTATGGCTTGCTTAGAACGACTTGGCCAGCTATCCCAACAGGGCTTCCTCCTGATTACTGCTGATAAAGGCGACCACCGGTTAGAGCAATGGGAATATGCGGAACCACCCAAGCTCATCGTGCACGGGAGCTTCTCGCTGACGGTGAATTATCATGCCATTCAGAGCTATTGGGAGTCGAAAGGTGCCATATCTTACTTTGCTGAACATCATCATCACAACTTGAATGTTGGCTGCATTCTTATGCTTCAAGACCCTAAGAGCTATGGGAATACTCGACTGGCCTATCGGCGGGTAATCGAGCGTTATGGTCCGGATGAATTGGCCACTATGAAGCCATGGTTAGACGGACAGCTGGAGCATATGGAGCTGCACCAAATCCTTACCATCTGGCGGCTCGGTGGTTATGATGTAGAGTGGTTAGTGCATAGCTCTCAGCGTATATCGAGCCTTCTTCTAGAGTCGAATGAGTCAGTAATGCAGGATATCCGTAGTGGGCTACACTTGATGTGGAACAATTATTACGCCATGGGTGAGAAGTTAGACTTAGCGTTAGTGTGTGGCATGCTGCTGTATCAGATGGAATTTTATGAGGATGCTTTGGTGTTCTTAGAACGGTCTGTGCGTCAGAATGAGGTTGATTGCGAGGCAACTGGCGGGGGTGGAACTCAGACTAGTACCGAAGCTGGCAACCAAACTGGCGCCGAGCATCGTGCGGAAAGTCACACCGAGCTTGGCACCGAGCATCGCGCGGAATGTCTCACCGAGCTTGGCACCGAGATCCGCAACTTGGTAGACACTGACGTACTCTATAGTTTGGCGATTTGTTACTACGAGGTTGGTAATGAAAGTGCCGCACACCACTACGCTCAGAGAACCGTAGCTTTGGAGTCCGAGCACGAGGGGGCATTGGCACTACTTGATCTATTCAATGAGGATGAATAAGAGGGACAGAAGTGTTCTCTGTCTCAATATCCAGACTATAACCCTTAGGTGCATTAATCACGGCAGCTCTGCCTTGCTTGTAACGGAGTTTCTTGGAAAGTCCTTCATTCATGACTATATCCTCCAATAATGAATTTTGACCTATATATTATCATTAATCTCGGGTATGACCAAGGCAACTCGCTGTTGTCATCATTATTCACTTAGGGGTGGGTAGCCCAAGGTATACGTCTTTATTGTAATTTCGATAAATCATAAGATATTACACAGATATTATATGTTGTTATAAAGATAACTTATGATTCGTTCAAAGTTTAAAAATAGACATAGGCTATGGAGAGGGGAGAAAGGCGCCAAAGTTGTCGTTTCCAGCCAGAGTCCACATACACACACACATAATTCCTTGAATAGCTTGTCAAACCCGTCCGCATAATTGTCCAAGTTTCCACATAGACATGTACTAGTTGTGGAAAATAACTGGACGAGGGGATGAGCGCATGCGTAAAATCACATGGACGATAGCCATGGTGATGTGCGTGGTCATAGTGTTGGCCGGGTGCGGGAAGAAGGATGCAAGTGATGTGGTTGCGGAATTAGATAAGACAATGAATAAGCTGGAGAGCTATGAGGGGAAAGGTACGATGATCCTTCATACAGGGACGAAGCCTCAGGAGTATTCGGTGGATGTGTGGTACAAGAGTCCGAGCTATTACCGGATTGCTCTGAAGAATTCGACCAAGGATGTCACGCAGATCGTACTGAAGAATGATGAGGGTGTGTTCGTCCTTACGCCTCAGTTGAACAAGAGCTTCCGCTTCCAGAGTGATTGGCCAGAGAAGCAGGGGCAAGCCTACCTGTACCACACGTTGGTCCAGAGTATCCTTCAGGATAAGAATCGGCAGTTTACGACCGAAGGTGAAGCTTATGTGTTCGATGTGGTCTCGAATCTCCAGAACCATTCATTAGCGCGACATCGGATTTGGCTGGATAAGAGTGATTACGCACCACAGCGCATGGAAGCTAGTGATGCCGAATCGAACGTGCTGCTTGAGGTGAAATTCAGCTCCTTCGTATTCAATAAGAAGTTTGATGAGGATTCCTTCGATATGGAACGTAATATGCTGGGCTATGAGCTACAGTCCGTTGCTACTATGACAGAGGAAGATGGTACGTTAGCAGGCGAGGAAGCAGAGGAAGTCGTTAATAAGTCCTTTGGCATTCTCATTCCAACCTACCTACCAGAAGGAGTGGTATCTAAGGATATCAGTGATATAACGCTTGGTGGTGAAGCTGGGATTATGCTCCGCTATGAAGGGGATTACAGCTTTACACTGATCGAAGCACGGCCGAGAGATCATGCGGTATCCGCGATGAGTGGGACTTTAGTTGATCTAGGCTTCACAATGGCTACCTTACTAGGTGACAAGGTGAAGACCCTAAGCTGGATGGATCAAGGCGTAGAATTCCGTCTATCCACAGCCGATCTCCCCCAAGAGGAAATGATTAAGGTCGCACAATCCCTCGAGAATCAGATAGGTAAGTAGTGGTCGACGAGGTCGATCAGGAAGTAGCGCTGTAGTTAGCGCCAGTGAGCCGTGAGAATGGACTAAATTTTGTTGGAAAATAAATTATAGGGGTTTAGCGTAAGTTTTAGCGCTACAGTGTCGTCCTGTAGGAGCTATAGCGCTAAACCCCGTGTTGTATGCTATAAAAGGCAAGCCAACGAGCAACCACGTTAAACTACTCACAACGACGCCCTCATCCGTTTACCTGTAAACCTGCATTGACAGCAAATACGATACGTCTTAACATAGGTCTATCGGTAATTGGGGGTGACCTTCGTTGAATACGTTCCATCGTCCGACCTGGGCGGAAATTTCGCTTGATGCAGTCGAACATAATATTAGCGAGTTTCGTAGAGTATTGCCACCAGATAAGCGGATTATGGCTGTGGTGAAAGCGAATGCTTACGGGCACGGTGCCATAGAAATCGCTGAAGAAGCCGTCCGCGCTGGGGTTGATTATCTCGGCGTGGCCTTCTTAGATGAGGCGATCCAATTACGCCAGGCCGGCATACTAGCACCAATACTGGTTATGGGCTATACGGATGTATCATCTCTGGAGCTTGCTAGACAATATGATATAACCATCACGGTGTTTAGCGAGGATGTGTTAGAAGCGTTAGCGGTCAACTCTAACACGAGCACTAGCACTAGCTCAAACTCTAGCTCAAACTCTAGCTCAAACTCTAGCTCAAACTCTAGCTCAAACTCTAGCTCAAACTCTAGCTCAAACTCTAGCTCAAACTCTAGCTCAAACTTTATCCCTATCTCTAATTCCGAGACGATGAAGACCCTTAGCATTCATATCAAGCTGGATACCGGCATGGGGCGGGTTGGTGTTCGAGGACAGCAGGAATCCATCGCCTTCATCAATAAGGCCAGATCCATTGCCAACGTGAACGTTGAAGGTCTATTCACACATTATGCTTGTGCAGATGAAGCGGATAAGAGCTTTACGATTGCGCAGCACCGAAGATTTGAGGGGATTGTGGGGTATTACGCCTCGGTGGGGGTAGAATTTAGCTTCTTACATGCAGGGAATAGTGCGACGGGGATCGATACGCCAGATATGGTCTCCACGATGCTACGTCTCGGAATCAGCTTGTATGGCTTCTACCCTTCGAATGAGGTGGAGCGGGAGCGGGTCGAGCTTCGACCGGTGATGAGCTACAAAACTAAGATTATTATGGTCAAAATATTACCACCCGACACGCCAGTCAGCTATGGCGCCACCTATCGAACACAAACCGAGGAGAAAATCGCCACAATTCCGGTTGGCTACGGTGATGGATATACAAGGCTATTAACCGGTCAGGCATATGTATTGGTTCGTGGTCATAGAGTACCTGTAGTCGGTAGAATTTGTATGGATCAATGTATGATTGATGTAACGGCTATACCCGACGTTGCTGTGGGTGATGAGGTTGTGTTATTCGGTGTGCAGGGCTCAGAGATGATTAGCGCTGATGAGCTGGCTCGCACATTAGGTACGATCAATTATGAGATCACCTGTATGGTCTCCTACCGAGTGCCGAGGATTTACCGCCGAGATCAGGGACAGGTCGAACGTGTAGTCAATCATCTGATTGAATGAGAATGTAATTAATTACCGCAGGGAAAATATTCAACAAAAACAGGAAATGGCATCTATATCGCGAATGTATATTTAATACAAGATTTGTCCGTACCCCAAGCCAAGTGCTTAGGTAGTATAGCATACTTGATGTATGCAAGGCATATACTTACTCTTGTATAAATTGGCTTGAATAACATCATAATGTAATAATGCTTGGAACTTGCTGGGGGTGCAGAGTTAGTGGCCAATGTACACAATACAAAACGGATCATGATTAGTTTACCGGACTATTTACTTCAGGAAGTGGATGGCGTTGTGGAGAATGAAAACTCTAATCGAAGTGAATTGATTCGGCAAGCTATGAGATTGTACTTGCTAGAGCGCAAGAAACGTGTTCTACGAGAAACCATGCAACGTGGTTATATGGAAATGGCCAAGATTAATCTGCACATGGCATCTGAAGCCTTCCACGCTGAAGAGGATGCGGATCTGATTGTTGACCGTTTAGTGAGCGGGGTGTAGCTATTGATTGTTAAGCGTGGAGATGTGTATTTTGCAGACCTCTCTCCAGTTGTCGGCTCGGAACAGGGCGGTGTACGTCCTGTCCTTATTATTCAGAATGATATAGGCAACCGCTTCAGTCCCACCGTGATTGTATCAGCCATTACCGCCCAGATTCAGAAGGCTAAGCTACCGACACATGTGGAGATTGATGCGGAGACGCATGGGTTCGATCGGAACTCCGTCATCCTATTAGAACAATTACGCACGATTGATAAACAACGACTTACCGATAAGATTACTCACTTGGATGAAGACACCATGCGGAAGGTTGATGAGGCACTACAGATCAGTGTGGGCCTAATTGATTTTTAAGACTTGTTCCATACATAACTTGGGAGTATATCTACTCCGTTGAAAGTATCATTTCCTTGTTTAATCACAGGGTATATTCCTTTTTCACTAAGAGCTATGATATAATTTAACTTATTGAACATGCTCTCATATGTACATAACGTTTACAATTGCGAGGGGAAACCCTCGTTATTATTTTTGTATAAGGAGAATTAGATATCCTATGGATCAGCCCGTGATGGAAAAGCAACAGCAGCAAGAAAAGAAAAATCAACTTGAACAACTCATGAAACAAATTGCAAAAGAAACCACCATCCCCCTTACGAAGGTGCGGACGACCGTGGAGCTGTTAGATGGGGGGAATACCATTCCCTTCATAGCGAGATATCGCAAAGAGATGACCGGTGAGTTAGATGAGAACGAGCTTCGTGGAATCGAGGAGCGACTGCAATATCTGCGTAATCTAGAGGATCGCAAGCTGGAGGTCGTACGGCTGATTGAAGAGCAGGGGAAGCTGACGGACGAGCTTCGTGCTGCGATTATTCAATCGGTTAAGCTGCAGGAGGTCGAGGATGTATACAGGCCTTATCGCCAGAAGCGTAAGACGCGAGCTAGCGTAGCTAAGGAGCGTGGCTTGGAGCCGCTGGCTGAATGGATACTGGGACAGCCGAGATTGGGGTCTCTAGATGCAGAAGCGGGTAAATATGTGAATGCAGAGAAGGAAGTGGGGAGTGCTGAGGATGCGATCCATGGGGCCATGGACATTATCGCCGAGATCATGGCAGATGATCCTAAGGTACGCGCCTGGGTACGTAAATTCACCTTCGATAATGGCATCATATTGACTGAAGCGAAGAACAAGCAGGCTGAGTCCGTATACGAGATGTACTATGAGTATAAAGAGCCGGTGAAGCGGCTGCCGCCTCATCGGACATTGGCGATCAACCGCGGTGAGCGGGAGGATGTATTGAAAGTCGGCATCGATATACAGGCTGAGCGCATTCATGAATACATCGGAAGACAATATATTCGAGGAGAGTCTGTTGTGAAGGCGGTTCTGCTCGCTGTGGTGGAGGATGCGTACAAACGCTTAATCGCGCCGTCCATCGAACGCGAGGTTCGTGGTGAGCTGAGCGAGAAGGCGGAGGAGCATGCCATCCAGATATTCGCAGAGAACCTGCGTAATCTGCTATTGCAGGCGCCCGTCAAGGGCCGAGTGGTGCTAGGCGTTGACCCCGCCTTCCGCACCGGCTGTAAGCTTGCCGTTGTCGATGACACGGGCAAGCTGCTTGAGGTGGCCGTGACGTATCCAACGGCACCGCACCATCGTACCGCCGAGGCGGAGGCGGTGTTCAGAAGGCTGATCGAGCAGTACGAGATCAACCTGTTGGTCATCGGCAACGGCACGGCTTCGCGAGAAACCGAGCAATTCGTTGCCGGGGTTATTAAGCAGCTCCCAGAGCGAGAGCTGAAGTACATCATCGTCAGCGAAGCAGGGGCGAGTGTGTACTCCGCCTCGAAGCTGGCGCAAGAGGAGTTCCCGGATCTGGACGTAGCGGAGCGCAGTGCAGCTTCGATCGCTCGACGTCTGCAGGATCCGTTGGCGGAGCTCGTGAAGATTGAGCCGAAGGCGATTGGCGTTGGACAATATCAGCATGATGTTGCACCGAAGCGCCTCGAAGAGAGCTTGAAGTTCATTGTGGAATCCGCGGTGAACCATGTTGGCGTAGATCTGAACACAGCCTCGTGGTCGCTGTTATCCTATGTATCGGGTATCAATGCAACAACCGCGAAGAATATTGTGAAGTACCGTGAGGAGACCGGCCGTTTCGTCAAGCGGGACCAGCTGAAGAAGGTACCTCGCCTCGGGGCCAAAACCTTCGAGCAATGTGTCGGCTTCCTGCGTATTAGCGAAGGTGAGCATCCGCTCGACAACACACCGATCCATCCGGAGTCCTACGATGTGGTCAAGCAGCTGTTCAAGGAGCTCCGGCTCGAGCTATCGCTGCTCGGCTCGCAGGAGCTGAAGGATCAGCTGAAGCAGATGGAGCCCGAGCAGCTGGCTACGCAGCTCGGAGTAGGCGTTCCCACGCTACGTGATATCCTGGATAGCTTACAGCGTCCTGGTCGTGACCCGCGTGAGGAGCTACCACTGCCGATCTTCCATACCGATATATTGAAGCTAGAGGATCTATCAGCTGGCATGGAGCTAACCGGCACCGTCCGCAACGTGATCGACTTCGGAGCGTTCGTCGATATCGGCATTAAGAACGATGGGCTCGTCCACATCTCGCAGATGAGCGACAAGTTCATCAAGCATCCCATGGATGTCGTATCCATTGGGGACATCGTGAAGGTATGGGTTCTCTCCGTCGATGCCAATAAAGGCCGTGTCAGTCTGACGATGCGTCAACCTTAGTGTTAATGTTAGTGTTAATGTTAGTGTTAATGTTAGTGTTGGCGTTTGGTTAGCTTTAGTGTTAGGGATTACTCTGGTGGCAGGTATGCGCGTTGTTGTGGGAAAACTGGAGGAAATTAGCTCCTTATAATAGGCTGTATTTTTTACTTTTGAGTTGTATCCCGCTCGCTCAGATAGGAATAAGTAAGATTGGAAATTTGCTGGAGGACTTTCGAGCGCTTGTTGGGCACTCACATCAAAAACAAGGCACAGCTGGCGATTAAGCCGGCTATGCCTTGTTATTCTTGGATTGCTTGGGATGCTGGTAGAAGAACCAGCAATCGTTAAGGTAACGAATTTGTCGCAGGTCTTTCCGTTGGAAGGCGCGCGACAGTTGGTTACTTAGCCATTGTGGCATGAACTGCCCCTCCTTCGGCTGATTGAAGTTTCTTCAGCTTATGTAGGGGTGGGGCAGTTGGTGCGTGTATATTTTGTGTGATTCGTTTATTATTGCGCTTTAATCATTCATACTCTTCTTCGTACCATTGCTCGAGCTGAGCTTGTAGGGCACGAATTTCGGTCAACAGCGCGATGAGGGGGTATGCCTTCTCTTTCACGGAGGCGAAGCTTTGCTCTAACGTATTAATATAATCTAACCCGCTGGTTAGCTGGTAATCCTCTGTGGTTAGCTCAATCTGATCGAACTCCGCAATGGCACGAGGCAGTGTGGGTACTTGCTCCGCTGTGAGCTTGCTAATTTCCTTGTGCAGACGGTGATTTAAAGCGGTAAGCTGATAAGCATAAGAAGCCGGCATCTCGATAAATTGCAGCTGGTCCTTTTCTTTTAACAATACGATTCTCATCGCTGGCATGTCCTTCATGCTCCTCTCCGTTATTTCCCTACTTGACAGTGTATCGCAACCATAAGCTACAATTCAAGAGGAAGGTGCAGAAGGGCAGAAGGGCAGAAGGGCAGAAGGGCAGAAGGGCAGAAGGGCAGAAGGTGCAGAAGGTGTAAAAGGTGTAAAAGGTACAGAGGTGCAGAAGGGCAAACGGTGCAGAAGGTGTAAATGGTACAAAAGTGTCAAAGTTTTCGAAGTGCTAAAGTTTTGACGGAATTGTATGATGCCCAAGGTCTATAACCGCAGAAAGGAGTTACCCATGAACAATCAGGAGCTACAGGCTTGGACTGAGCTTATATCTATGCGTGATTTTGGATTGCCATTCCTGCATCAGGCTACCTTTAATTCACGATTATCCTCGACGGGCGGTCGTTACTTCACGAAGAGCCATAACATCGAGATTAGCAGCAGGCAAATGGAGACGTATGGAACGGATGAGGTTGAGCGTATAATAAAGCATGAGCTCTGTCATTATCATCTGCATATTCGTAAGAAAGGATACCAGCATCGTGATGCAGATTTCAAATTATTATTACAAAAGGTAGGCGGAAGCCGGTTCTGCACAGCCATACCAGGCGCAGCTCGTACCCATCCGTATAAGTATAAGCTGGAGTGTGTCAGCTGTAGCATGGCCTACTTCCGCAAGCGTAAGGTAAACGTGCGTCGATACGCCTGCGGACGTTGTCGGAGTAAGCTAAAGCTGGTAGAAATTGTACCAACGTTGAACCCGTCTCATGCCTAGTCTGGCTTGACTAAGCAGTCGTTTCGTGATACATTATTCCTTGTCATTTTATTCCCTGATAGCTCAGTTGGTAGAGCACTCGACTGTTAATCGAGTTGTCACAGGTTCGAGTCCTGTTCGGGGAGCCATGGGGAGATACCCAAGTGGCTCAAGGGGACCCTCTGCTAAGGGGTTAGACGTGTCATGCGTGCGAGGGTTCGAATCCCTCTCTCTCCGCCATCCATAACTTGACAACGAAGATGCCGCTTATGCGGCTTTTTTTTATTTTGGAATAATTCGTGAAAGCTCTATTTCTATTGTTCAATATATGGGTAGTATAATTCTCTCCCACAAGGATAAATTATTCTTGCCCTAAAATAAAGGTATCTTATGTCGAATCGTAGAATAAGACTAAAGTACTAGTTACAGGTAATAGAAACAGAATTATTCTTGGAGGCGGAGCTATGAAACTAAGGTTAAGAACTCTAATATGTTGTCTGCTCATATTTACACTAATTCCAATAAATTATACGTTTGCCACAGTCATTGTTGATCGTGACGAGGATGGTATTAACATAGATGATATTGTTTATTATCTATCTCAGACTGATCCATTATCAAGTGTAGAAGTAATAAGTTTATTGGAACAGATAGCTCCAGTATCCCCCATGCCAACGGCTGAAGAGGTTGCCATAAGCATTCAAAGCATCACACCGCCAGAAGTAGATGCGACTAGTCTGATATTACCTAGTGTACCAGAAGGTTATTCTATCTCTATATTCTCATCTAGTGATCCCGGGGTAATTGGAACGGATGGTGTGATTATCCCACCAGCAATTGCGACCAATATTAATCTAGTTTTTACAGTAACAAGAACCGAGCAAGTGCAAGTGCATCAACTACTGTTGGTACCGGATTCCCGGTTTCAAGTATAAATGATGGTGATAGAAAGGGAATAAATTGGGAAAATGGTGGAGGATGGAACGATGGAGATGCTGGTGTTTTTCCCGACTCCGTGCAAATTAATTTTGCGAATGATCTGAACCAGACGATCCAAGAAATCAATGTAATAACCATCCAAAATGATTATCAAAATCCCATCGAACCGACTACTGCAATGACCTTTAGTCAATTTGGAATAACACATTACATAGTTGAGTATTGGGACGGTTCCATGTGGCAGACGATACCTAATGGTGTAGTAGCAGGTAATTATTACGTCTGGAGGCAATTCACCTTCACACCTATTGTCACTAATAAGATTAGAGTAACAGTAACCAGTGCTGCAGATGGACATAGTCGGATTATTGAGGTAGAAGCCTGGACAGGGAATAGTGTTTAGGTTTTAGGAGAGAATGGAGTGATCCAAGGTGCTCATCTTCGATAAGAATACCCACGAGGTGCATGAGGAGCCGAATCGTAAGCCGCTGCCGCACGAGGTGGGGTGGATTCATCTACTAGCGCCGGAGGCGGGTGAGCTGGAAACTGTTCTCGGCGATTATCATCAATGTCATCCATTGCTGATCGAGGATTGTATTAAGATGAATCAGCGTCCGAAGCTGGATCGCTACCGCAATCATATTCTGATTACCTTCTATAGTATGTCCAGAACGTTAAAATTCACGGAATTCGCCATCGTAATCGGTAATGGTTTTGTCGTAACGGTAAGCCGTGAGGAGCAGCCCTTTATTGAACAGATTAAGTCCGAGCTGCTGAAGATCGAAGGCCGCATGCAGCATGAGGGTGATGTGCTCTATGAGCTGTTGGACCGTTGTGTTGATGAATATGTGGATAGTGTGAACCATTTTGAGGATCAGTCCGATCGATTCGAGCGCAACCTGCTGCGTAACCCGAACATCAGGATCGCTCAGGAAATTTATCACCACAAACGGACGATACATAAAGTAAGGCGAGTGCTCGCAGATGAACGCAACGTGCTAGCGGCGATTAGCCACCAGTCATTCCCGTATACAAAGCCGGAGACGGATGTTTATTTTGCCGATATCCTGGACCATATCTCTCGTGTCATTGACCTGATTGACTCCACGCGTGAGTCCTTGAACGGTTTGTTGGAGCTTCAGGTGAACCTGAAGACGGATCGCATGAACGAAATCATGAAGACGCTGACGATTATTAGCTCTATTTTCCTACCGTTGACGTTTATTGCAGGTGTGTATGGCATGAACTTTCTGTGGATGCCGGAGCTGACGTGGAAGCCCGCCTACCCGATTCTGCTGGTGCTGATGCTGGGTGTAGCGATTTCGTTGTGGCTGTTCTATAAGCGGAAGAAGTGGATTTAGAGACTATGCATTCACCTCATTATTATTAATAGAGAAATTGCACATTTAGGCTTGTATTTACCCTATGAATACATTATAATAACTTTTGTTGTCTCTGCAAAATACTAGCTGCACTCATCTTCGTATGGCCCGTTGGTCAAGTGGTTAAGACACCTCCCTTTCACGGAGGTAACAGGGGTTCGAGTCCCCTACGGGTCACCATTACTTACCTGTTTCTAGTCCCTCGTCATTCGTTATATACTAATAGAGCTTGTTCAATAAGAGTAGTTCATTTTGAACAAGCTTTTCTATGACACGCGGTCATGGTGGAACGGCAGACACGCCATCTTGAGGGGGTGGTGCCTTCGGGTGTGAGGGTTCAAATCCCTCTGACCGCATTATAGTTTGTGAAAGCTCGGAAGCCTTGCTGTGTGGGGCTTTTTTTTGTTTTGAAATTTTATCATAACAAGATTAATGATAAAAAAAAGACCAGATTTGATTCTCTGGTCAAGAATTGGTCAAGAATAATTATTTCACCATACTTTTTTGAAGAAATCCTTCTACGGTTGATTAATAATCTATATCTATTTTATCCGGGTCAAGTCCTATTTCCTTAACAACATCTTGGTAAGTTTCGAAAAATGTACCTTGATCAATCTTGTTTGTAAGATCGATTCTGTTATCATCTTCATCATAACCATAAATTGAAATGACTTGAAACAACCCTTCCGCACCGCTACTCCCAGCTTTTTCGTAATCTGGGTCGATCTCTATACGAACTATATTTTTCAAGTTAATCCCTCTCTCATACGATTTACTATTAGTGTAACATAGTAATTCATGAGAATAAATGGTAATAGAGATAGAACTGAAGGATGAAGGAATTTTTTTATATCAATTTCTCTACGAAGTGTTTCATTTCACCCATATATTTAGACGCATCTTCTTTTTTGCATGGTGTTCCCGGCATTGGAAATACAAAGACCTTACTACTAAAAAGTGAGTCGAGATCATGATTAAATCCATATTTTGATTTTGTATTTCTATTGAAATGGTGCATTAGAATTGAATCTAACACCTTTTTGTATACAAAAAAGATGATTTTGGGTTTGTATGTATTAATGATTTCAATAATTCTAGTAGTTCCTTTTCTGTACTCTTCAACTGTGGGTTCATTATTGTAATTTCTCGGTCGTTTGACAATATCCATTATTCCATAGTTATGCCTCTCTAGGGCCTCATCTTCATATTCGTTTGAATGAAGCGTAAGTAAATTAAATTCAACTAATTTATTCCAAAGCATTTTACCTTGGTGTCCTTGAAAGTAATGACCAATCTCAACACTTTTTAATGCAGGAGTTTTTGCAATAAACAAGATCTTGATATGTTCCGGTAGTATATCTTGCAGAGTATCAAATGAATCAGCACCTTGCTTCAATGTGGTTCTATAGTTTTTCATTGATTACCTTTCATTTAATCGGTTATTTTAATTATGTGCTTCTATTTAAAACAAGCTCCACATTTAGACCATTTAGTGTCGCAAAGACCACTAATTTTAGCTTCTAATTCGTAGTAGTTATCTGAACAAAACTTATCTAGTGTAGTTCTAGAACCCACATCTTTTGCTCGGTACAAATGTCCACATTGAGCATGATGGAGTTTATTGTTGGATTCACTACCAAAGTAATTAAATACATACCCCATCTTGTTCTTTTCGAGCCAGACTGCATAATTTGATTCATCGTTTTTAAAGTGTTCAATCATTCAGATTCGCCTCCGTCTATAGTAATTATAATTTTGCGTCAACCCAAGTTGGTATGTGGTGTGCAAAGTATTTACCGATCTTTTCAACTTCTGTCAGTATCCTTCGGATACCGTCTTCCGTTAGAAACCAATTGTCCTTACTAATTCCAGTCTTATCGATAACAGGTGCAATATAGAATTGGGTTTCTTTGGGAAAGACTGTTTTATATGTTAGTAATGCACGACAAGCATGACCCGCCTTACATGCTAAAATCACTTTATTAGCTTGTAGCTTAGTCTCTTTAATAACTTCCCAAGAGTATCTCGCATTTTCGAATGTGTTTGTTGCCTTGTTCTCTTTTAAGATAACTTCTTCGGGGATTCCTAAGGATAATCCTACCTTTTTTAAAAAATCCCACTCCGTGGTCTCAACGTGTTTTGTCGCTCCTCCTGACGGAAGTATCAAAGGGGCCATACCTTGGTGATATAACTCTGCGGCCTTTTCCATCAATTGAGGGTGACTTCCTCCAGGAACTAAAATAAGATCAGCATGTTCAATCGTGGTTTCCAGAAAGATGAACTTGGTAATTGGATCAAACGGGTATGACATTCTTTACCTCCTTACAAAGCTGAAATGTTCCAAACTAGATTTCACTACAGAATCATATATAAGCTTGTCTTATTTTATCTTGAGTGTCAGTAGTGACTTCTACATTACAGTACTTGTTGAAAATCACAAACATATCGTCATAACCTAATAGGGGATTACATTTTCTAATATAAAAATTCCCATCAAACTCCGTCTTAAATTCATCTCCATCAAAATAAGCGCCTCCACTAATGATGACGCAATATAGATTGGGAAAACTATGAACTTGTTCTGCGAGTTCACGAAGAATATCCCTAGGCTCTTTCCCTAGAAAGACCACTTTTGGAGTTTGAATAAAGATAATTGATGCTGAATCTAAGGGTAGTTGTTCAACTTCTTTTCTAATTTTGTTCTTCAGGCGAGTTAACTCATCTACAATAATTGGGGGACCTTCGATAGAAAAACTAATATTTCTTTCATTTGCCCATTCATCAAGTTTTTCTTTGTTAGATCTTGGTGCAAAACCCGCATCTATAATGCCAGCGATTTGAATTGTTCTTAAAATCTTATTCTCTCTTACATATTGTATTGCATCATCTATTTGTTTAGATATATCTAAAAGTCTCGGTTCAGATAATGACATATGGATTTTTACATAATATACAATTTCTCTGTCGTACATATATTCTCCATGCAACTTCTCGTAAGTTCGGTTTGCTTCTTTTTCTTCACGGCTTGTATGGGATTGTGATACTTCCACATATATATTTTCCTTAGTTGATTTGTTAACCAGCTTTATATCTGGTTCTTTAAAGTCCCGACCTTTCTTTACTTGTACTTTGGAATCAATACTTATTTCAAAACCATTCTTCTTAAGACGATGAGCTACTTCAATAACAGACATTACCTCATAAAATTTATCTGTGCTTTTTAACCTTTTTATTATCGTCTCGAAATTGCTACAGATACTAAGGTCTTCTAATCTTTCAGAAAGTAAGTTAAACCAGTTCCGAGTCCATGGAGCTTGATTTGTATAATATTGAAGAATGGGGTGACCAATAAAGAAAATATCGTCACCAATTAAAGTTTCAAGATATGTGACCTTTCTTATATGATCTTCCTTTCTCTCGACGGTAAATCTGTCATTACTTATTATTTGCTCTTTTAAATTAGCCCAACTCATACTAGAAGTCATTTCATTTGCTCCCTACTTTTAAATATCTGAAATCACCTTTAAGGCAGCAATTCTTATTCCAACTCAATCGGATCTTCTTCAGCATCGTCATCTTCTAAGACCAAATGTGCATCGTTCTTAATGTCTTCAACCTTCCAACGATCTTTCATCCATCGTGCTATGCCCAGTCTACGTTCCAAAAAACTACTGTATGTCCACTCAGCGTATTTTGCCAGTTCCCGCTCGGAAAACAAACTGGAGTTGATGTAACTGTGTTTGCTATCGATCGTGCCCTTTTTTTGATCAAAGCCTTTATTTCCATACGAGCTGTTATCAAAGGTAATAACCAGATTTCCGATGTCGTGAATTGCTTCATCTATCTCTTTTTTTGACCATCGGTTCCAATATGGTTGAGTAGATGTCTGTGGCAAAATGTGCTCAATTGAATCCTGTTTGTCTTTTTTCTGTAAATATACCCAATCCATAAGTACTGGTTTCTGTTTGGATAAGTGCAACTCATATTCATACAATAAATATTTGAGACCGAACCAGTTATACCAGTCACCCACCTCATCAACAATTGCTTCAAAGTCCTCATTGGGCATATATTGCAGCATAAGCAATTGAACAGATTCGAGAGCTTTAATAGCGGATACTTCATTATGGTAAACTTCGTATCCTAATTTGTAGAGCATAGATTGTCCAGCATTCGATCGTTTTTCACCCATTCGAAATACACGAAAAGCATATTTCTCAAACAGGATAACCATCATTAGGTATTCTTCCATATTATCTGAGTATCTGATGCGTGTTGCCATTAGCATGGGAATGAAAGCTGCGAATGTGCCAATCCTTAATATCTTATTCGTATACTCCACAATGCTTTTTCTTACAGCTTCTTTGGGAATATTAGAGAATGCACCCGTTCTTGCTGGTGTTAAGATATCGCAATAAGCAACACAACTTTCCTTCAACGAATGGACATAGCCTCGAATATCTGTACGCAATTCTTTATGTCGATTTACGTATTTCTTCAAGTTATAAACGCCTTTAACGGAGTCACTGCCATCCCAATGCTTGGCACTGTAGTTCATATACATCAACCAATGATTTCTTAGTAGTTGGTCCTCATCGTGATCGGATGTGCCAGATGTCATTAGACTTTCGTATATAAACGTCCAGGTTCTATTAATATCCTCACCCAACTCTTGAGCGCCTTCACAATTCAGTTTGGAGGTCAGATAGAGTAGATAATTCTTCACCTTCTCCATATTCGTTAATTTCTTGCCCCGATTATTCATGACTTCGAAGATAATTCCCACATCCGTGGCTTGTGGAACTAAATAAACAGTCAACTTCATCTTAGATATCACTTTGTTGTATGACTTTTCCAACCACTCTTCAAAACCTTGTCCCAACTCAGTGAGTTTCTTCGAAAAATATTGGTCGAAATAAATAGCGGCCTCGGCCAATCGTCTTTCAGATATCAGATTTGCACCTTCCATCGCAGATTTATTTGATAATAAGTAAAATCTAAAAAAATCATTTGTATCTCGATTAAGCGTAAGCTTAGCAAGGTGATCTTCATCTCTAAATGTCATTGCATATTTTTTTCGAATCCCAACTGCAAATTGTTTACGTTTACCTTCTAGACTTGAGAATTTCCTAGCAATTTCATTTAATAGGATCGTCAATGTCGTAAGACGTTGCTGACCATCAACTACATCGTACATGTGATAATCATTGCCGTCGTCATCTTGTATTATTGTATTTTGTTGTCTTGGATGAATGACTAGTGTACCGGTGTAATGTTCTTGATCTTCTTCAATAAGTTCGATATCCTCTAATAAGTCTTGCCACTGCTTTTGTTCCCATGAATACCCTCGTTGGTAATCAGGTATAAAAAACAATTTATCTTGAAAAATTTGCTGTACCGACTGTAAATGCTGCATCCATTAGACCTCCAGTATTTATTAAGTATCGATCCAAGAATTTACACTTCATATAAGCTATTAATATATTAAGGCGATATATAATCCTAAGCTTATTTTTCAGGATTATATTCCTCTGTAGATACATACTTCCCCACTTCTTTGTTTTGTGAATCTGTATTCGGGAAAAAGTATAAGGTGTTATTATATAAGCCAGTAGATAAATCGCCTGAATAGGCAGCTATGTGGTGGACAGCTAGAAATTCATTTTCCTCTTTGGTTGTATTTCTATCAAGAGACAAATCCCCATATAATTTGTAATTTAGTTCTAATGAGTCTGGATTGTCGTGGAACTCGATTGAGATTTTCCCTCCATTTTTGGTTACTATATCATCTATAATCAGTTTAATTTCATCTATAAATGAGTGTCCGTAGCCAAGACGAATGTCGGATGAACGGTCAGTGGTAATGACGGGGCGAATGACGTACAGTCACCCACATTGCCGTTGGCCGTTTGTGTTACGCCACATCTTCTGACGGAAGTCGGGAGATG
>Ga0209276_101235_pt1 | contig 19232 bp, 19 predicted proteins | sample DewCreD2012metaG_3_FD_185473 | JGI IMG/M metagenome (GOLD analysis project Ga0209276, IMG submission 185473) | Hot spring sediment bacterial and archeal communities from British Columbia, Canada, to study Microbial Dark Matter (Phase II) - Dewar... ...
CCAAGCAGAACAATCACCACAATTTGGAGAGGAGAATGTTTATGCTAACCCAAGTAAAAGTAGCAGAAAATTTAGAAGAAGTACAAGAGGTTGTAGATACACTAGTTAAAGAGAAATATGCTAAAACAAATATTTATGTTCTCGCACACGAAAAGGATCATACAAAAGCTGTTGCTAAAGCAACAGGTTCAAGTGAAATTGGTGTTATTGATGAAGGGCCTATCACAGCAGTGGCTAATTTATTCCGTTCAAGAGGTGATGAGCTACGAGCAAAAATGAGATCAATGGGTGTGTCAGCTGATGAAGCAGATAATCTAGAAGCGGAGATGGATGATGGGAATATCGTAATCATTGGTTGGGGTGGCAACATGCTCTTCAATCAGGATAATCCAGACCCTACTATTTTCTATCACCCGATGTATAGCAGATTTCCAAGAAGATAAGAAAAATTTATATGAGCACGTCTCACGTTCTGTGATTCGTGCTTTTTACTTATAGAACGAATTAGAAGGGAGTAGATCATCATATGAGAGCTGCAGATTTATTCGTCCGCTGCTTAGAACAGGAAGGTGTTAAAACGATTTATGGGGTTCCAGGAGAGGAGAACGTAGACCTCATGGATGCTCTATTAGACTCAGATATACACTTTATCACAACCCACCATGAGCAAGGTGCAGCTTTTATGGCTGCGATGGAAGGAAGATTGACAGGAAAGCCAGGAGTTTGTTTATCCACATTGGGACCTGGGGCAACGAATTTATTAACAGGAGTGGCTGCAGCAAATATGGAAAGTAGTCCATTAGTGGCTATAACAGGTCAGGGAAGTGAGGATAGACTTCATAAGGAATCACATCAGATTTATGATCTAGAAGCCTTATTCAAGCCTGTGACCAAATGGAGCGATTCAATCAGAAAACCTGAAATTATACCAGAGGTCATAAGAAAGGCATTTCAGATGTCCATGAGTGAGAAGCCAGGTGCTACGTATATTATTCTACCAGAGGATATCGCTGCAGCTGAAGTAACAGAATCTCCGTTAGAGAGTTCACCAGTACCCCAATTAAAAACAGATGAGCTGGCGATGGAGCATGTTGCAGAGACCATTGAGCGATCAGAGCGTCCCATTATCCTAGCTGGTTTCGGAATTGCCCGTCAGCATGCAGAGGATCAATTACGAGATTTTGCACATAGGCTACAGGCGCCGGTAGTTCACACCTTAATGGGTAAGGGTGCAATATCTTCAGATGATCCGCTGAGCTTTTTTACAGTGGGTATTCAAGAGAATGACCATATCACCTATGGGATAGATCATGCCGACCTGGTTATCTCTATTGGATATGACATGGTTGAGTATCCACCTGCAAGGTGGAATCCAGAAGGTAAAATTCCAGTGGTACACATCGATACGGAGCCTGCAGAGATCGATTCATGCTACCCCGTTACCGCAGCTATGCATGGAAGAATTGATATGAATTTGGCTGGATTGACAACAATCATAGGTAATCGAAGTAAACTTGATCCATATTATGCTAAACGAAGAATCGAAATTGTAGAGGCAATGGATCGCTATAAAGGGGATTCCAGTTTTCCTATTAAACCACAGCGATTAATCGCTGAGCTTCGTGATGCTCTGTATGATAAGGATATATTGATCTCAGACGTAGGAATGCACAAGATGTGGTTAGGTAGAATGTATCCAACTTACCACACCAACACATGTATTATCGCAAATGCATTCGCTTCTATGGGAGGAGCACTACCTGGAGCTATCGCTGCGGCAAGATTAAATCCGCATAGAAACGTCCTAGCCGTAGTTGGAGATGGGGCTTTTCAGATGTCGCTTCAGGAAATGGAGACGGCAGTTCGATTAGAGCTACCAATCGTAATCGTCATATGGAACGATTGTCGTTATGGTTTAATCGAATCTAAGCAGATGAAGGAATTTGGTCGTGCATCGCATGTGAAGTTTAACAATCCAGACTATGTAAAGCTCGCTGAAGCTTACGGGGCTGAGGGTATTCGAATCACATCCGCAAAAGATTTGAAACCAACCCTAGAGCATGCGTTAAATCGTAAAAAGCCAATTATTATCGATTGTCCAATAGATTTTTCAGTGAGTATGCCTTTGGAGGAGATATTGGGTGAGGTTGTTAGTCCATCCTAATAAGTAAGTAAATGAAGGAGGTAAACTTTATGTTACAAAACAAAAGCATGTATATAGATGGTAGTTGGTCTCTAGGTGGAACAACGGATCAGATTAAAGTGAGAAATCCGGCATCTTTGGAGGAATGGGCAACCGTTCCAAATGGAGATGCAGAATCAGCTAAGCTAGCGGTGACCGCGGCTAGTCGAGCTTTTACTACATGGAGAGATACAACGGCATTCGAGAGATCACGGTTATTAAAGCGCTGGCATCAGATTATCATGGAGCGAAGTATGGAGCTAGCTGAAACGATGACCTTGGAGCAAGGAAAGCCGCTCAAAGAGGCTGAAGCCGAGGTGAAATATGCTGCGGATTTCGTAGAATGGTATGCAGAGGAAGGAAAGCGTGTATTCGGTAACACAATGCCTTCATCCTCATCAGGTAAACGTTTATTTACGATACGTCAGCCTGTAGGCGTCGTAGCTGCGATTACACCGTGGAATTTCCCGATTTCTATGATAACTCGGAAGGTAGCGCCTGCTCTTGCAGCGGGCTGCACTTGTGTAGTAAAACCAGCATCTGAAACCCCGCTAACCGCTTTACTATTGGCAGAGATGGCAGAGGAAGCAGGCTTCCCCGATGGCGTGCTAAATATTATTACAGGTGACGCCAAAGTAATTGGCGAACAATTACTAGCTGATGAACGAGTGGCCAAGATAACTTTTACAGGATCTACAGCTGTGGGCAAGGTAATTATGGCTCAGGCCGCAGACACGGTCAAAAGAATCTCTCTAGAGCTTGGTGGTCATGCACCGATCATCGTTCATGATGATGCGGATATTCATATGGCTGTGATGGAAACTGTGAATAATAAGTTCAGGAATGCGGGACAAACCTGCATCTGTGCGAATCGAGTATATGTTCATGCTTCTATATTTGACGACTTCGAAAAGGCTCTTACTGAGGAAGTAACGAAGCTACAGGTCGGTAATGGTCTTGAGGAGGGAGTCGATATTGGACCTCTAATTAATAAAGATGGATTTGAACAAGTGAAGCAGCATGTGGATCAAGCGGTTTCCCTTGGTGCAAAGGTAGTCACAGGGGGACGTCAGATCATGGTTGAGGGAAATGAGGGATACTTCTATGAACCTACAGTGATTACAAAAGTAACCCAAGGTATGAAGATCCTGAAGGAAGAGACCTTCGGCCCTGTTGTACCTATCATCCCATTCCATACAGACGAAGAAGCCGTCCGCTTAGCTAATGACACACCTTATGGTTTAGCCGCTTATATATTTACGACTAACATTAATAGAGCTATCTATACTGCAGAGAATCTTGAATACGGGATCATTGGTATTAATGATGGAGCACCTTCTGCGGCAGAGCTACCCTTTGGTGGTATGAAACAGAGCGGATTCGGCCGAGAAGGTGGTCGTGAGGGTATCGACATGTATCTAGAAACCAAGTCTATCTCATTGGGTGGACTCTAGGATTGTCCAATTGAATTCTCGATAAGCTCTTGCCAATCCTCCTCGGAGAGATTGGCTTCTTTTTTAGCTAGGGCTTCAATGGATGTCCCACTATCTATGGATTGTTTGGCTAAGGAGCTTGCCTTCTCATAACCAATAATGGGACTAAGTAGCGTGACTAATGCCAGACTTTTATTCATCCAGTATTTGCACTGCTCGGAATCTGCTTGGATTCCTTCCAGACATTTCGCCGTGAACGAGTGAACAGCATTGGATAACAGCATAATGGAATCCAGTAGATTATAAATGATCACTGGGGTCATCACATTAATTTCAAGCTGACTCTCGGTCATTGCTGCTTGAATAGCCGCATCATTACCGATTATCTGTGTACCAACCATCGTAATCATCTCGGCCATAACGGGATTAACCTTACCAGGCATTATGGACGAACCGGGTTGAACAGCCGGTAATTGTATTTCGGCAATTCCAGTGTTAGGACCAGAAGCTAGTAGACGTAGGTCGGTAGATAATTTTATTAAATGAACAGCCATCTCACGAAGGCTTCCACTTAGTCGGAAGCCTGCTGTCGGATTCTGAAGGGCAGCAAATTTAGTTGTTGCCCCTCTCCAAGAGACTCCCGTTCTATGTGTAAGCTCTATCAACATCATCTCAGAATATCGTGCGTGCGTATTAATTCCCGTACCTACTGCATTCCCACCAATTCCAATCTCGAGTAAGGTATTTCTCGCATATTCGATGGAGTTGATAATCGTGGAAACCGTGTAGGCATATCCCGCAAACTCTTGACCCAATGTCATAGGTACAGCATCCTGTAAATGAGTTCTTCCTGTCTTTACGATGGATTTAAATTCATCACTCTTTAAAGATAGAACCTCATGCATTCTTTCCAGGTTAGGTATCAGCTGCTTATCAAGCATTTCCACTGCGGCCATATTTAATGCTGTTGGAATTGTATCATTCGTGGATTGACTTTTGTTAACAATGTCGTTAGGATGCACCAAATCATAACGATCCAACGGCTCATTCAGCAGCTCCAGCGCTCTGGATGCTATAACCTCGTTAGCGTTCATGTTCTGAGAGGTACCAGCCCCAGCCTGGTAGACATCTACTTGAAATTGTTCATCCCATTGACCCTCAGCAACTTCCTCTGAAGCTTGAATAACAGCAAGAGCAATTCGTTCTTGGATCTGACCTAGTTCTAGGTGTACTGCGGCAGCGGACGCTTTAATCATCCCTTGAGCTCTTATAAAAGAACGGGGTAGGCGTCGTCCGCTTATAGGGAAATTATCGATGGCTCTTTGTGTTTGTGCTCCATAATAGGCATCCTCTGGAACAGGAACCTTGCCAAGAGTATCCTCAGCTATACGATAGCTTTTCATAGATTACCACCTTCCTTGAGATTGAAGTATCTATTACTTTTCTATCGTAACATGGATAGATGGAGACGGATAGTTTTTCGATTTATCATCTAGAACTAGAACCCAATCGTGCCCACGTCCGTTTGAAGGAGGGGTAAATGCTCTCTGGTCCTTATTAGGATAATTGTCAATAAGCTTTGATTCGCCCATTCTAGGATCGTACCAATATGCCGTAACTGTATCTCCAGATATCATCCCCATATTTACAGTGAAAGATTCCCCGGTAGAGCTGTATATAAAGGCGTAATCGTTACCTCGAGTTCCCTTTATTATATTACCATTTGACAATTCGTCAACAATTAGGGATTGATCTGGAATCCTATCAAGCATTGGTCTAGCCTCGATTAATGCTTTTAACCACTTCATAGTAGTTCGCCCTTCATCATGAATAGCTTTAGTCCAGTAGTTAGAAGCATCTGCTTTGGGATTTTTGTCAGCTTCATACATTTGCCAGATGCTATTGTGACCATATGTATGACCAAAAGCACCGGCAAATAAGGACCAATAGGCAGCTTGTCTTGCATCATATCCGTCAAATCTGCCATTCTCTAAATTAAAATTGATGGGATGATTCTCGTACCTGGGTTCAATATCTATGGTTGGTTTGATTATTTTTCTGGCATAATCTGTTCTGGTGAATTTGTAATTCTTATAGTCCCTTGATGGATGTCCAGATTGAAAGCTATTAAAATCTAACCAGGCATCCTCATGGAAATATTCAGAGGACGATTTACCGCCCCAAGGATGATATGTCTTTATTTGCGTTCCACCACCAGCGTCTAGACCCTTTGCCATGTTGCGAATTAAGGTCATCTTCTCATCAGTGTCCGGTATTCGATCTCCACCAAGTATCCAAATAATGTTGTCTTTGTCTGCATATCGATGTCCTAACCATTCTCCATATTGGGCAGCATTCGTAGCATCGAATATGGGATCCGCTTTTTGGCCCCTATTCTCCCACAAATAGACTCCCCAGCTGGGATGTAAAGCTACATAGATGCCTAATGATCCTGCGGTATCAATAATATAATCAACATGATCCCAATAGTCATATTCTAAGGAGACGTTTGGATTGCTCCCTGGTGTAACAATAGGGCTTGTTGGATTTTTATCATGCAAAGGTAAATCACCTAATGCGTTAGGCTCTGTTAAACCATCCAATGGTGTTAGAGCAACAAAGTGTATCACACTGATTCCCTGATCATGGGCACTTTGTATATATGATCGAACTTCACTCCGATTCAAACGATGAGCTAATTCCCAAGCCGTATCTCCTAACCAGAAAAAAGGGGTACTGTCTGCTCTAGTAAGAAATCTACCATTATTACTTACCTTTAGCCTTGAAGTATTCGTATCTAAGTTTTCATGTGGTTGTTGTTGATTATTCGGTGTATACATTGAAGCTGCTTCCATCGCAACAATAGCTTCCGCACGTGTCATAAAAGCAACTGGTCGGAATTTTCCGTTTGGATCGCCCTTCAATATTAGAGAATCACCTAGGTTAGAAACGGCTAATTTAGCCCAACTAGCAATATCCTTGTTGTCAGTGAACTTAGATAAGTTTATTTCTTGTTTCGACTCGAGTTTTAATATCTGGTTAAGTATTACAGCTACCTCTTGACGTGAAATGGGTTGGTCAGGGTAAACATGATTAGAGGAATCGCCTTTGAGATAACCTGCTTTGAAAGCTATAGCGATATGCTTATAAGCCCAATGATCAACGGTTAAATCTTTAAAGGGAAGAGACTCTGCGGCATGTGTGTACTGAAAAGCGTGATTTACGAAGCTCGTGAATTCGGCTCGAGTTACATTGTCATTGGGACGCACATCACCATCACCATCAGTAACACTCGGAATCCAGTTGTTATCTATCCATTTTTGTAGTGTTTGTTCGGCCCAATGACCTTCAATATTCAGTGAAGTTTTAGCGGTCACACAGGATAACAAGGATAGTAATAGTAATATGGTTAATAACAAGCTGAAGCTAGTACGCAAAAGCCTCACTCCTTCTCTATATATGATACGTTTCGTATCACCGTTATTGTAAGTGTATAGTTAGAAGCATGTCAACACTACAGCCTAAGAGAGGTAACCGATTATTCTTGGGTAGTTAGACTTTTCCGTTGAGGTGGACTTGCGAATAGGGATAACATCGAGCCGATTGCCCAGATGACTGAAGAGAAGATAAGAACACCTGTATAACTGCCGAATTGGTCATATGCCCAGCCAAACTGAATAGGACCTATTGCAGAGCCTATAATTCCAGCAGCATGGGTTACGCTTTGGATGCTGCCTAAATATCGTCGACCGAAATAATTAGGCCATAGGATTCCCATTGGAATGTTCATAAAGCCTTGTGTAACACCCCAAGCGACAGCAAATAGAAGAACAGGCGTGTAAGATTGAGCGTATATAAGCAGAAGAGGGGTAATTGTACTAATTGCGAATGCTAGACTTAGCATCAAATGAGCCTTTACACGCTCAACTAAGAATCCTGAAACAAGTGAGCAACTGAAGCTAACGATTGGGATTAAGCTTAGGACGAATGCTGTTTCCATCCGACTAATTCCTTTTTCACCAAGTATGGAGAATATCTGAAAAGTAATTCCTGTATTAATCATTGCCGGAATCGTACCACAAATCATGATAAACCAGAAAGCTCTGGTCCTTATTGCTTCTGATAATGTCCAGGATACTTCAAATTTACGGGGGGTAACTCCTATATTCTGATTGATTTCTTCCTTCATCCCATCGGGCAGTAGTCCAACATCTTCCGGTCGATTGCGTACGAAGTAGAGTGCAATCGGTGTAAAAAAAACAATAAGAATAATCCCCAGGATTCGCCATGTATATTGCCAGCCATAGGCTTCGATTAACCAATTTATTAATGGTGGAAAGCTTGCAGCTCCAATAAGTCCACCAAGGCCGGCAAAGCTTAAAGCTCGCCCTCTATACTTATAAAACCATTGAGATACCAAAGTATTAGGAATAAGAGTCATGGAGCCTTGACCAAAATAACGGACCATAAAAAAACCAAAGAATAGCATCATCGGACTCGTAACGAAGCTGTTATAGAAACAGGCTACGCCCAGCATTAACGCTGCAAGTGTCATCATTAGCCTTCGACCAAATTTATCGACTAATCGACCCACGAAGAATAACAAAAGACCCGAGGTCAGTGTGGCTATGGAATAAATAAAAGACAGGTATGTCTGGCTTATATTAAAGTCTTGCATATACGATTCTATGAATACAGAGTTGGAGAAGGTCTGTCCAGGACCCGAGAAGAAGATCCCCATTCCGCTGACTAGAACCATCAACCAACCGTAAAAAAAGCGGGTTTGTAACGGAGGTTGACGACTGATTGGCTTTGTTTCTAAGTTGATCATATTTAGTGTTTATGCCTCCTGAATCAAGTGCTTTTCTCGCGAATTTATGACTTTGCAATTATACTACTATGGAATGTAAGGGACTAGTGAGGAATTATTATGAATTCACTCATTCGTATCTTTGACTTTGATGTCAGATGATGTCATTATTATTAATAGGTTAACTTTATTGAGGAGGATGCTTATATGTTTAAGAAGATCCTTTTAGCAGCAGATGGTTCAGCACATTCTTTAAGAGCAGCCGATAAGGCAATTGATCTGGCTAAATATGATTCAGAAGCGAATGTAGTCGTATTATATGTAGTTGATAGCAAAACTTCAAAAGCTGACGTTCTTCGAAATCTAGATACGGAAGGTATTGCCCAGCTTAGACAACAGAAAATGCTATCCATAGAAAAAAAAGCACAAGATGCAGGTGTGAATTATGAAATCAAGATTATTCGTGGTGAACCGGGACCCTCTATTGTGGAATATGCAAAAAATAATAACTTTGATGTTATATTAATTGGAAGTCGTGGACTGAATGCACTACAAGAATTTATGTTAGGCAGCGTAAGTCATAAAGTTGCTAAGCATGCAAAGTGTCCAGTTATGATAATCAAGTAGATAAATTAATTAGGCAATTAAAGAAACCGACTCAGATTGAGTCGGTTTCTTTGGGTTACTCTAGTGTCCAGATGGAGAAGAAAGTCCGATTTGATCGATAATTTTTTGGCTTTCTTGATTTAATCCAATAATGGAAACTTTTTTATTCGTCTGTTTATATCGATAGGTTACTTTTGCAATCGCTGTTACCGCCGAGTGGTCCCAAACATGGGATGCTTGAAAATCTATAATGATCTGGTCTGGATCATTATTAAAGTCAAACAGTTCTACGAAATGTGACATTGTTCCAAAGAATAATTGACCGGATATCCGATATGTTTTTGTTTCGTTCTCTATGGAGGTAGTAGCTTTCAAACGAGACATTTTCCAACCGAAAATAATTGCGCTCATCACAACTCCAGCTAGAACCCCTCTGGCTAGATCATGAGTATACACAACAATTGTAACTGTTGTAATCATGACTAAGCTGTCGGAAAAAGGAATTCTTCTTAAATCGCGTATGGATTGCCAGTCGAATGTTCCGACCGAGACCATAATCATAACTCCTACCAAAGCAGCCATAGGTATTTGTTTGACGACATCTCCAAGCACGATAATTAAGAATAGTAGGAAAACACCGGCGACCATAGCGGATAAACGCCCTCTACCTCCTGATTTTACATTAATCACAGATTGTCCAATCATCGCACAGCCTGCCATTCCTCCGAAGAAACCTGTAATGGTATTAGCGATTCCTTGGCCTCTAATTTCCTTATTCTTATCACTTGGAGTTTCCGTCATCTCATCAACAATAGTTGCTGTTAAGAGGGATTCCAATATTCCCACGATGGCTAATGTTATAGAGTAGGGTAATATAATCCATAATGTTTCTAACGTTAACTCAATACCAGGTAGATGGAAGAAGGGAAGCTGTCGTGAAATATCACCCATATCCCCAACTGTGCTCAAATTGAGTCCAGAAAATATAACAATGCTTGTAATAACAATAATAGCAACAAGTGCGGAGGGAACAGCTTTAGTGACACGTGGCAGTAAATATATAATTGCCAATGTTGCTGCGACCATAACATACATCAACCAGGACTCTCCAACAAAATGAGTGATTTGAGCCATAAAGATGAGAATAGCTAATGCATTAACAAAACCAATCATGACGGAATGGGGGATAAATGTAAGATACTTACCAAATTTCAATATACCCATAATGATTTGAATAATGCCGGTTAATACAGTTGCTGCCAATAGATACTCAATGCCGTGATTGGCTACCAATGTAACCATTAGCAAAGCCATTGCAGCTGTAGCTGCAGAAATCATACCTGGTCTTCCACCTACAATAGAAATAATGACAGCAATACTGAATGAGGCGTACAAGCCCACCATGGGATCTACACCAGCAATGATGGAGAATGCAATGGCTTCAGGTATGAGTGCGAACGCTACAGTCATACCAGCTAATACGTCCATTCTAACGTTTGAGAACCACGAGCTCTTGAGTTGTTGTAAATTCACTTTTTTTACTCCTTTTCTCTGTTTGTATTGAGATTCCCCTCTCAGGAAGCTCTTATCCGTTGCAGACAAGATATAATTATACACAAAGTTGTTCCTAATATGAAGATATTTATATTGAAAGTTAACTGAATATTCCGTATAATTGATAAAAGCGCTTACATGCTGATCTGAGGAGGAGTAGCGATGATCTTCGAATCCCAATACAGAAGACGAGCAATGGAACTCTGGGAGCAATCCCATGAAGAAACCAAGCAAGAACTTCTCAGTGAGCTGGACAATCATATGACTAACGTGAAATCTTTACAGCAGTGGATCAAGACCAAATTCTCAGCAGTAATTGGACATAACAAGCAAGTTTCCTAAGCTTCATTCATTCCATATTCTAATATTTCCCCGTAAAATCTACACTTAACTCTCTTAATTAATCTGAATTCGAATTCTCCTATCTTCGTTGTCGCTTTTGTTCACTATAATTCAAATCCATTAATTCATTGAGAGGAGTGCTCCAATGTATGAACTTAATGATCGTGAAATGATATTCGTTTTTACGGGTCCGGATGGTTCCGGTCGTAAAACAGTAGCTGAGATGGTAGGTAACACACTTGGGATCAAAAAAGTAATTTCTTATTGCACACGTGAGAGTCGACCGGGGGAGACTGATGGAGAAGATTATCATTTTATCACTCAAGAACAATTCTTGCTTGAGGAGCAAGCTGGTGAATTTCTGGAAAGCGTTCGGATTAACGATAATCTATACGGGGTAAAGCATAAGGACATAGAGTTATTGTTCAAAAATTCCGGTTGCATTTATCTAGTATTAAATCCTGATGGAGCAGATACCTTAAAGAGATTATATGGTAGTCATGTCATTCGACTATTCATTTATATAGACCGAGATACCATAGTCGCGCGACAAATAGAGCGTCAATTAAGTGGGGATAGGATCAAGAATAACACGATGTACTATGAGCACGATATGGCTTATATCTCACAGTGTGAGCATGCTTTTGAGAATTTAGATCTGGCACATACGATTTATGCTTTAACAAACTCACTGGAATTTTATTTACAACGCGATTTAGTAGAGCTTGATTAAATACTTCTGTTCCTAACAGGCACCGGACAATGTCCAGTGCTTTTTATTGCGCGGGTGGGCCCAGTTTAAGTCATATTTCATTTGCTATTCAAGGAACAGGGGGTCTTAATTGATTTTGTGCAGCATCATTTTATTGATATAATGAGTAAACGAATTTTTTTGATGGGGGTATATGATATTGAAAGGTCCTAAACGTTCTTTTTATTTAATAGGTATCATCGGAATTTTGCTATTGGTGGCATTATTCCTATTCAAGCCTCAGAACACCCATACCATGAACATGACACATATCCACGGTATGGGTTATTCCGTAGATGGACAACGATTAATGTTCGCTGCACATCATGGATTATTGGTGTACGCCGACGGACATTGGTCAGAGGGCCCGGGATATAAGCATGATTACATGGGATTTGCTGTACATGATCAAGGTTTCTATAGCAGTGGACATCCAGATCCAAACTCTGACCTTGAGAACCCATTAGGGGTCGTTCGTAGCTTAGATGAAGGAAATTCCTTAGAATTACTGGCCTATTACGGCCAAATTGATTTTCATTATCTCACCGTTGGCTATAAGACTCAAACTCTTTATGTTTATAATTCTCATTCTCATGCGGTCATGGAACAAGGACTGTATTATTCTGAAGATCAAGGTACGACTTGGGCAAAAGCTGAGGCAACAGGAGTTAAAGGTGAAATTACAGCGATTGCTACACATCCAGTGGAATCCTCTATTGTTGTAATTGGAACTGATAATGGAGCGTTTCTCTCTAAGGATAATGGCAATTCATTCGAATCAATTACTTCTTCTCAGCAAATTACAGGGCTTTTATTTAGTCCACAGGGTGTTCTTTATATGGGAACATATAACCAGGGTAAGCCGGGATTATTGGCATTCTATTCGAAAATGACCGAAACCTCTCCAGTTCATATTCCAACTATGGATGAGGATGTGGTTACTTACATTGCGGTAAACCCGTTGTCCGAGCAAGATATGGCGATATCAACATATAAAAAACATGTTTATACCTCGAATGACGGAGGTAAGACTTGGAATCAAATTGTGGAGCTTGGTTTAAGCAAATGATATAGGCATTTACCCGGTTCAGAAGATTAATCATGGGCATATGATTAATGGTGTGCAACTACATTATTATGGAGGTTATAAGAATGCCCCACATGCAACATATGCCCAATGCAAGCTATCCTACGATGAAGACTTCTCCCAACGTGATAAGAACGGTTCAGGATTGTGAAGCAATTTGTGAACATATGGTTTCCGTATTACTCGGTTACCCAGATATTCACGCCAGAGCGATTCAAATCCAATTGTTACGTGATTGTGCATTGATTTGCGCTACCACCGCTGCGTATCTGGCCCGTGGAAGTATGCTTGTAAAATCAGTAACTAGCTTATGCGCCTATATATGCGAGGTATGTGGGAAAGAATGTGCGAAATTTCCGGATGAAGCCTCACAGAGATGTAGCCGGATATGCTTGAATTGTGCGCAAGAATGTCGGGCTCTTTCTGCAGCAGCATAGAGGATTCGTAAGCATACCCAATTATGCAGGTAGGTGACTTCATTAGTTGCCTTCCTATTTTTTTGACTTATTGTATAGAATAGGGTCCCATAGTATAATCTAATCTAGGAGGGGGAGTATTCATATGGATAATCATACAGATCACTGCGATTCTTCAACAGGAAGAAAGAGTCATCATTCTGATAAAGTGAAAAACAATATGATCAGTAGACTCAATCGTATTGAGGGTCAAATTCGCGGTGTTAAAGGTCTTATCGAAAAAGATACCTATTGCGACGATGTCTTGAATCAGATTGCTTCGATCCAGTCTGCATTAAATGGAGTAGGAAAGCTACTTTTGGAAAATCATATGAAAAGCTGTTTAGTTGAACGAATCCAAGAAGGTGACCACGAGGTCATTGATGAGCTTTTGATTACAGTTAATAAACTAATGAAGTAAAGAGATGGCACAACTCATTATATTCCATATTTACAATGAAAATTAAGGAATATTTTATTGACAAATATACTATAGGGGGGTATACTAAAAATGCAAAAACAAAATAATAAAGGAGAGATTACAATGACAAACATAACATTAAAGGTCGAGGGTATGTCTTGTGGACACTGCGTGAATTCAGTTGAGAAAGCAATGAAATCGTTAGGAGCAGATGCTAAGGTTGATTTGGCAGCGGGCTTGGTAAGTGTAGAATATGACGAGAAGAATATTTCATTGGATAACATTAAAGAAGCGATTGAAGATCAAGGATATTCAGTTCAATAATTGAACCAGAATTGAGAAGTTTGGGATTGAGGTGTTTAATATGGAGGCAACAAGCTCAGATAGTTCTACATCATTACAAATTACTGGAATGACCTGCGCAGCTTGCGCGAATCGAATCGAAAAAGGATTAAATAAATTGCCTGGTGTTGAGAAGGCTACAGTGAATTTTGCCATGGAAACCGCTCATGTTGAATACAGTGCTATGGATGTATCTATTGACGATTTGCAGAAAAAAGTAGAGCAGCTCGGCTATAAGGCAGTGATTAAGCAAGATAAAGATGATACTGCCGAACGGCGCCGGATTGATATTAGAAAACAAAAAAGCAAATTTATCATTTCAGCAGTTTTGTCATTACCCCTTTTGTGGGCTATGGTCAGTCACTTTTCGTTTACGTCATGGATTTGGATGCCATCACTTTTTATGAATCCCTGGTTTCAGGTTATACTAGCAACACCTGTACAATTTATAATTGGAAAACAGTTCTATGTTGGCGCGTACAATGCGTTGCGGAACAAAAGCGCCAACATGGATGTTCTTGTAGCACTTGGGACCTCTGCAGCTTATTTCTTCAGTTTGTATCTGACCATAGATTGGGCCATGAATGCTCAAACTCAACATCATTCACCTGCCTTGTATTATGAAACAAGTGCCATATTAATTACACTTGTTATATTAGGAAAGCTATTCGAAACACTAGCGAAGGGCAGAACGTCTGAAGCGATCAAAACACTAATGGGTCTACAAGCGAAAACTGCACTAGTCATACGAAACAATCAAGAACTCCATGTTCCTATTGAAGAAGTATTGAAGGGTGACATCGTATTGGTTAAGCCGGGAGAGAAAATACCGGTAGACGGAGAAGTTATAGAAGGCTCTTCAGCAGTTGATGAATCCATGCTCACAGGTGAAAGTATACCTATTGAGAAGAAATCCGGAGATCCTGTCATCGGATCAACGATGAATAAGAATGGGATGCTAATAATTAGGGCAACCAAGGTAGGCAAGGAAACAGCGCTTGCCCAAATTATTAAAGTTGTAGAAGAAGCGCAGGGCTCTAAGGCACCTATTCAACGAGTTGCTGATTCCATCTCTGGAATTTTTGTGCCAATCGTTGTCGGAATAGCAATCATAACTTTCATCGTATGGTATTTCTGGATAGATTCTGGTAATTTCGCTAGTTCCCTTGAGAAAGCCATTGCTGTTCTTGTTATAGCTTGCCCTTGTGCGCTTGGACTTGCAACACCTACATCCATTATGGCAGGATCGGGACGGTCGGCTGAGCTTGGTATACTCTTCAAGGGTGGAGAGCACCTAGAGACAACACATCGTGTTGAAGTGATTATTCTTGACAAAACAGGTACAGTAACTAAAGGAAAACCGGAGCTTACAGATGTGATTACAGCTCAAATGGATGAAACTTCGTTATTAAGATTAATCGGAGCAGCGGAGAAGAACTCAGAGCATCCACTTGCTGAAGCCATCGTAGCTGGTATTAAAGCGAGAGGAATCGATTTGCCTCTAACGGACGAGTTTGAAGCCATTCCTGGTTACGGCATTCGAGCGAGCGTTGAGGGCAAAGAGGTGTTGGTTGGTACACGGAAATTGATGGGCAAATACGATATTTCGCTTGATCTTGCTCAGGGTGAGATGGTGCAATTAGAAGAAGCGGGTAAAACTGCTATGATCATTGCTATTGATCGTCAATATGTCGGATTAGTTGCTGTAGCAGACACGATTAAAGAAACATCTAAAGAAGCTGTAGCACGGTTACAACAAATGGGTATCGAGGTCATTATGATAACCGGTGATAATGAACGAACAGCACGTGCTATTGCTGCACAAGTAGGGATCGATCAGGTATTGGCAGAAGTACTACCGGAAGGTAAGGCGGAAGAGGTTAAGAAGCTACAAGCACAAGGTAAGAAGGTAGCGATGGTTGGCGATGGTATCAATGATGCTCCCGCACTCGCCGTAGCAGATATTGGAATGGCTATTGGTACAGGTACTGACGTAGCGATGGAAGCCGCGGATGTTACCCTCATGCGCGGAGATCTAGGCAGTATTGCTGATGCCATTTATATGAGTCGGGCAACCATGAGTAATATTCGCCAGAATTTATTCTGGGCACTTGGGTACAACACATTAGGTATTCCGATCGCGGCTATTGGATTACTAGCACCATGGCTAGCAGGGGCAGCGATGGCACTTAGCTCAGTATCTGTTGTACTTAACGCACTTCGTTTACAGAGAGTAAGAATATAATGGTTTGATTGGAGATTAAATTGAATATGAAACGTATAACCATCATTGTTGCAATTCTGGCAGTACTCTTAACGGCATGCAGCTCTAAGACGCAGATTACAGATAATTCCGGAATGAATCATGAAGCAGGTCATGGTGGACATGGTGGACAAAGCACCATCAAACCAGAAGATATAACTGCAACATGGACATTCACGGAGGAAACAACGAAATCAGCTAAGGAAGTCGGAATAAATATCCAAATTCAGGATAAAGAGAACAATCCGATTGATGACTTCGATATCAGTCATGAGAAGAAGCTGCATTTGATTATTGTCAGTAAGGATTTCGCCTATTTCCATCATATCCATCCGGAATATAAGGGTGAAGGTGTTTTTGATATTCAGACAGAGTTTCCTGCAGGCGGTGAATACAAACTATTTGCCGATTTTATACCGTCCGGTGGTGCTGCAATGACCAAGAGTGAATGGATAAAGCTTGAAGGCGATGAACGAACCCAGGCGGTTATCCAACCGGATAGCAGTTTAACTAAGTCAGTTAATGGCAAAGAGGTTACGCTGTCATACGGACAACTACAAGCTGGCGAGGAAGTATTACTAACCTTTACTATTAAGGATGACCAGACAAAGGAACCTATTAGTAATCTGGAGCCGTATCTCGGTGCGGTGGGCCATGTTGTCATCCTTACCGAAGATGCAGAACAGTACTTGCATGTCCATCCGTTGGATGAGAAGGCTAGCGGTCCTGATGCGTTATTCGCTACAACATTCCCTCAAAGCGGAGTCTACAAAATCTGGGGACAATTCCAGCATGAAGGACAAGCTTTTACCGTTCCATTTGTTGTAGAGCTTCCTTAATAATGCTAATTAATTATAGGTATAATAGTATCTGGAGAGGCACGTGGCAGGATGTTCGGTTGGTTTCATGTGGAGAATATCGTCGATTGGCTAAGAGATTTCGGAATTTGGGCAGTGTTGATTAGCCTACTATTGAATGTCATCATTAGTATTCTGGGAGTCGTTCCATCTATTTTCTTATCGGGCGCTAATGCTGTAGTCTTCGGAATTATTCCCGGTTTTCTAATCTCACTAGCTGGTGAAGTGTTAGGGGCCGGAATTTCCTTTAGATTATATCGATGGGGATTTGGGAAAACATATCTGGATAGAAGTGAGTCTTGGGCTTGGTTGCAGCGAATTAACCATGCATCGAGGAAGAGACGGATGGTTCTGTTGCTTACGGCAAGAATTACACCGTTCCTTCCTTCGGGCATTATCACATTCGCTGCGGCTATTTCTCGGATGCCCTTCATGGATTTTATGTTAGTTACAGTACTAGGTAAAGCTCCATCTATTATATTAGAAACATTCGTGGGTCATGATCTTATTCTAATTAATGAAAATTTCCCTCGATTAATCATTACGCTCGTGTGCATATTACTCATATATACTTTATTCAGATGGTTACCACGACCTATAGAAGAAGAGAAATAAATTAGCTCGTGCGCCTAAGAAAGAACTTTTCGCCTACGTAAATGATAATATGAATAGAATATATACTGTAACAACTAATCCATAGTCCATAATCACCAAAGGCTGGCCTAGCAGCTTCGGCGAGTGCATAATCCTTAGCCTGAATAATTTCGGTTAGCGATAAATTACTGGAAACTGCCCATGCAATTAGTAAATAAACAAGTACACAAATTGAAATTGAAATCATAATGGCTCTTCCCACATAGTCTAAGGCTCAATGGAGGTGAACGACTGGATAAAACTGTTGCCCGCAATATTAACTAGAAACGCAAATGTAAGCAAACCTACTCCTAATAACGGAGCTAGGTAGCTGGTATGCTCCATATTGAACAGTTGAAGTGTATAAGTTCCGAAGGTTCTCGCTACTAAGCTCTGATTAATGACGATAGAAAATTTTCGCAAAATTTGTACTACAGCCAAGCTTTCGTAAATACGAGTTGGATATCGGCGTGGAATACATGTTTACTCGTATTAGTCACTACATCTAGGTGTAGGTATTGGTTTTGGATTACAGAACATTACCTCGAATTTTTTTCGGGTATTATCATTTTATTCGGAAGACCTTATAACAAAGGTGATACGGTTAAAGTAGATGATATTCTGTGTGTGGTTGAGGAGATTAAGATGAGAGGCCACTGTTGTTCGGACCTTCGATAATGAACGGATTATTATTCCGAATTCACACTTTATTGAGAATGCGATTGTAAATTGGTCCTATGCTGATGAGAAGATGAGAGTCGTTGTTCCGATAGGTGTTGCTTATGGAAGTGATGTAGAGCTTTTGAAAAAACTTTTGCTGCAAGCAGCTTATGAGCAAAAGCATACTATGAGCTTTCCGGAACCGAGTGTGGATTTTCTTGAGTTTGGTGATTCATCATTGAATTTTCGTGCAGTTCTTTGGGTCCCATCACCTGACTTTAGATTTATGACATTAAGTGCCATGAACTTTCGTATCAGTGAGTTATTTGCTGAGTATCATATAGAAATACCTTTTCCACAGCGAGATTTACATGTAAGAAGCGTGGATGAGAAGGTTATCACAGCTTTTCTAGCCAAACGGGAGTGATCATCTATTCCATTAATGGAAGTAATATAACATTGTGAGTGGGATTTACTCATGATATATTATTACTCCAGCCGCGAATAGTACAAAATATTATGACAAACACAGCGAACTGGAAAATATTGATGCTTGAAAGAGTGAATGAATACATGGTATGATGTTCTTCTGCCGCTGAAACAGTAGCAGTAAAGAACGAAAGAATAATCAAGTTTTGTTCCTTGAAAACTGCATAACGAGTGAGTAAGAAAAATAGAGTGAAGCACCTTCGCTTTCGAGCGAAAAGGGCTTTACCAAACGCAAGTTTTTGAAATGAGCAAGTCAACGCTTCATTTATGGAGAGTTTGATCCTGGCTCAGGACGAACGCTGGCGGCATGCCTAATACATGCAAGTCGAACGAAGTGGACTGAGGTG
>Ga0209276_101249_pt1 | contig 19026 bp, 21 predicted proteins | sample DewCreD2012metaG_3_FD_185473 | JGI IMG/M metagenome (GOLD analysis project Ga0209276, IMG submission 185473) | Hot spring sediment bacterial and archeal communities from British Columbia, Canada, to study Microbial Dark Matter (Phase II) - Dewar... ...
GTCCCCACTTATCGTCAACTCATCTCTCATACAAATTGATACTCTTACCTGTTAGATTAGCATAGTCCGCTACAAAAATCATGACTTCCATAACCGGTAACCAACTTGGACGAGGATAAAATCCATTTATTGTGTCGGTCTATTCTGATCTACTAATGATTGCTGAGCCATTCTCACCATCTCCTTAACCATCATCCCACCGATTCTACCCCCAATTTTTCCCGCTGAGGCTGCTTGAATATCCCCATTATATCCGGGGTTAAGTGGAATACCTATCGATCTGGCTACCTCATATTTGACGTTGCTCGGTTCGTTCATATTGACATTGAAGCCTTCTCTACGCATAACATCCGCTTTAAAGTATTCCATGCTTCGTCTGGCTTCTGGAACTACATAACTCTTACTCCTTCTTCTGGCCACGGTTAACCATCTCCTTTTTTATAGTTATGGTGTGTAATTTCTCAAGTCTTAATACAGTGAAAATAAACCCAAACAATAAAGAAGCTTGTTTCGCCATGAACAACGAAACAAGCCTACAATTTAATTTTTGTGCTTATCTGAATTTCATTAAATCTTCATTCAAGGCCTTCGTCTGTGCATAAACCTGCTTGTATAGCCCGAATAGCTGCTCATACTTGGCGACGTGGTCAGGGTTTGGTGCGAATTGACCTGCTCGCCTAATGAAAATTTTCGCACATTGCTCAAGAGAGCTAAACCAGCCACAGCCGTACGCTGCAAGCATAGCCGCACCCATGCCAGGTCCTTGTTCATTCTCAAGTCGAACGACCGTAGCATTGAATATATCTGCTTGCATCTGAAGCCAAAGCTCACTTTTGGCTCCACCACCAATGGATATAACAGATTCGATTTTCTTGCCCGCTTTTCGGAAGATATCGATTGATTCCTGTAATGAGAAGGTAATTCCCTCAAGCACAGCTCTAGTGAGATGATCTCGAGTATGTGAGCCATCTAGACCAACAAAGCTACCACGAATAGTAGGATCAGCATGGGGGGTACGTTCGCCAACCAGATAAGGTGTGAATAATAAACCTCCTGCACCCGGAGCTATCTTAGAGGCTCCAGCAAGCAATTCATCAAAGCTAGAATGCTCAGCCAACGTATCCTTAAACCAGCTTAAGCTATATCCTGCACCTAAGGTGACTCCCATTGAATAATAGCCATCCGCTTTACCGTGGTTAAAAAAGTGGACCTTACCTTTATAATCCGCATCCAAATTATTCTCATACGAAAGTATTACTCCTGAGGTTCCAATACTACACATGGCCTCACCTTCAGACAGAATACCTGCCCCAATAGCACCACAAGCATTATCTGCTCCTCCTGCGAATACCTTGGTTGCCAGATTCAATCCTGTAACGGCAGCAACATCAGCTAACAAAGTTCCAACTAATGCATGAGGCTCCACTAGGGGAGGACATAGTGTTGTGCTAACACCTACAGCCTGACATAGCTCCTCACTCCAATATTTGGCACCAATATCAAGCATAAGTGTCCCAGCAGCATCCGAATATTCCATATGGATCTGTCCAGTCAAACGGTAGCGCAGATAATCCTTAGGTAATAAGAAAACAGATGCAGTCTTATATATCTCGGGCTCATGTTGCTGAACCCATAGGATCTTCGGTAGTGTGAAACCTTCAAGGGCCGGATTACGTGTGATGCTAAGTAAGCGATCACCCAGTATCTCCTCAATCTGTCTACACTGAGCAGTTGTTCGTGTATCATTCCACAATATGGCGGGACGAATCACTTTATTATTCTCATCTAATAAGACCAATCCATGCATCTGTCCGGAGAAGCTCAAACCCTCAATATCGTCCGCTTTTACACCAGAGGTTTCAATTAACTGCTTAAGTGCTGTAATTGTTCCGGTCACCCAATGCTCTGGGTTCTGCTCACTATACCCAGCTTTCTCATGGACTAATGGGTAATCTTTTGAGGCTTCCGCGGTTACCACACCTTGCTGATCAACAAGAAGCACCTTTACAGAACTTGTACCCAGATCTACACCAATAACGTATTTCAATGTGAGTCCTCCTGTCGCAAGAAACTACTAGATAAATCGCACATTATTATTCAGCAAGAATGTACTGATTGAGCAAGGATTTCAGCATTTCCTGACGTCCTGAACGGTTCACTATTGGGTTATTCTGTAGTGCATACTGCTCTAAGGTCTTGAAATTAGCCTTCCCAGCTACGATGTCTGCACCAATACCTTCTGTGAAGCTTGCATAACGCTGATCAATAAAGCTCTCGAACACCTTATCCTCAATTAGCTTGGCAGCTACCTTCAGGCCTTTAGCAAAGCTATCCATTCCAAGAATATGAGCATAGAATAGATCGTCCGGCTCGAAGGAAGCACGTCTTACCTTCGCATCAAAGTTAATGCCACCTTTACTAAGCCCACCGTTAAGTAAAACCTCATACATTGCTAATGATGTTGTATATAAATCAGCGGGGAATTCATCCGTATCCCAGCCTAATAACATGTCGCCTTGATTCGCATCAATGGATCCTAGCACACCATTTATACGCGATACTCTTAGATCATGCTCGAAGGAATGACCTGCCAGAGTAGCATGATTAGCTTCAATATTAAGCTTGAACGTATCCATCAAACCATAGTTCTGCAAGAAGGAAATCGTCGTAGCTGCATCAAAATCATACTGATGCTTAGATGGCTCCATTGGCTTAGGCTCTATAAGGAATTGCGGGTAAAAGCCAATCTCATTCGCATAATCAACAGCCATATGGAGGAATCTTGCTAAATTATCTAATTCCAACTTAAGATCTGTGTTCAGTAAGGTCTCATAGCCTTCCCGACCACCCCAGAATACATAACTTTCTGCTCCCAGCTCTTTACCAACCTCTAATTGCTTCTTAACTTGTGCCGCTGCATAAGCGAAGACATCCGCATTACTGCTTGTAGAAGCGCCATGTACAAAACGCGGGTGTGTAAACATATTTGCCGTGTTCCACAATAACTTTTTGCCGCTCGACTTCATATTCGTTTTAATTAAATCTACAATCACATCTAAATTTTTATTCGTTTCTTGAAGAGTGTCACCTTCTGGAGCAATATCACGATCATGGAAACAGAAGTATGGAATGCCTATTTTATCATAGAACTCGAAGGATGCTTCTACACGTGCTTTGGCCAAATCCATGCCGGATAGCTTATCCCAGCTTCTCTGAGCTGTTGCTGCACCGAAAGGATCCGTACCACCACCGGTAAAGGTGTGCCAATACGACACTGCGAAGCGTAGCTGTTGTTCCATGGTTTGACCCATGACAATTTCCTCTGGATTGTAATGTTTAAAAGCTAAAGGATTCTTCGATTGTTTACCTTCAAATGCAATTTTACCTACGTTTTCAAAAAACGACATGTTCATTCCTCCTAAAAGTTTTGTTGATGATGCCTGCATGAGCAGGCGATAAAACTACTTCGTAAGCATTAGCTAAAAGTTTTGTTGATGATGCCTGCATGAGCAGGCGATAAAACTACTTCGTAAGCATTAGCTAAAAGTTTTGTTGATGATGCCTGCATGAGCAGGCGATAAAACTACTTCGTAAGCATGGGCTAAAAGTTTTGTTGATGATGCCTGCATGAGCAGGCGATAAAACTACTTCGTAAGCATGGGCTATGTTTCGTGTGAAACATATGGACTTTGTAAGCACTATCATACCAAATCCAATTAAGTTTGTACAGTGGCTAAACAAAGTCATTTTATGCTATACTACTGACAATATTTAAGTTGAAGCATAAGGGGTTAGTTATGAGAAGAACCGGGGATCAGTTCATGGTTAAGGAAATTAACACTTCCATTGTGATGGATACGATCATACGTTATCATTCCATTTCTCGTGCTCGTATATCCGAAATTACAGGCTTGAACAAAGGTACTGTCTCCAGTCTTGTATTTGAACTAATAAATCAACAGCTTGTATATGAAACGGGTGCCGGTGCCTCAAGTGGTGGTCGAAAGCCAGTAATGCTGCAATTTAATGGTGACACAGGTTATGTAGTAGGCGTAGATCTAGGTGTTAATTACATATTAACGATTCTGACTAATCTTCAAGGCTTAATTATCTCAGAGCACCATGTAGACATAACCGGATTGAATTCTCAGGAAGTTATTCCGCTGCTAGTCCAGTCGATTGGAATTGTTTGTTCACATGCACCTTCAAGTCCGTATGGTATTGTGGGAATTGGCATAGGTGTCCCTGGAATGGTTGATTCTGAGGGAACTGTACTATTCGCCCCTAATTTAGGGTGGACACATGTGGATTTAAGAGAAGCTATACAGGTTAACTATCCACATATGCCAATCTTTGTAGACAATGAAGCTAATATGGGTGCAATCGGTGAGAAACAATATGGCGCTGGGAAAGAAGTTACAAATCTGATTTATATAAGTGTTGGAATAGGTATTGGAGCAGGTATCATATTAAAAAACGAGGTTTTCCGAGGCACCTCCGGCTATTCAGGTGAAACCGGTCATATGACCATAGATGCAGAAGGTAAGTTATGTCGTTGTGGAAATCGAGGGTGCTGGGAATTATATGCTTCCGAGCAAGCACTCTCCGAAGTCGGCAAATCCATATTACCCGAAGGAGCAATCGCAACACTTGATTCCTATATAGCTCTAGCTGAAGCCGGTCAAGCCTCCATGCTTGAAGCATTCGAGAAAATTGGATACTACTTAGGTATTGGAGTTGCTAATATTATGAATATCTTTAATCCCGATCTTATTATTATTGGGAATCGACTTGCAAATGCTGAAAAATGGTTAGCCCACTCCCTTCAACAAACTATAGTCCAGCGCGCTCTTCCTATCTCAAGACAATCAGCTAAGATACAATTCTCAAGCCTTAGTTCACATTCAACCGCTCTTGGCGCATCATTCATGGCTGTATCTGCATTTCTCGAGAAATCCACATCCTCCATCCGCACATAAATAGACAAGGGCTCCTGAATGATTGGGAGTCCTTGTTCTTTTAGATAACAATAAGAACAATTACCAACAGTATAAATAATACCAGAGTTAGAATCACTGAATTTTTCTGTAAGCCTCTTGTACGTCCTCCGATTGTGGTCACATCCCTCCAGATGATTCAGTTAACTTTTCCCTTGTGTATTCTATTCCCCTTTGTCAAATAATAATTGCACTCCTGCCTATCCACTTAAGGAGGAATACTACAAAAATTCAAGGAGGAATAATCAAGTGAAGAAGATGTTGCAGGTTACATTAATATCTCTGCTTTGTTTTACGTCTGTAACTCCCGCTATGGCTGCTGGTATCGGCGCTAACGGAACAGGTACAGGACAAACCGTGACTGGTACGGGCGGTACAGGTACAGTTGGTGGTTATGGCACTGGAATTGGTAATAACATGGGTAATAATGGTTATGGGACATTGGATATGGATAACGATAATCGGAATGGTGTAAGAACAAGAAACTTAAGGGATGATAATGTTCGTGGATTCGCAACTGCAGATGCAGCTGACGGAACAGATTGGGGATGGCTTGGATTATTAGGCTTACTTGGTCTTGCTGGAATGTTTAACAGAGGTAAGGATAGAGGTAAAATTTAAAGGTCATCCTTACTAATAAGTAAATTCAAATGGGTTATTCCGCGGGAGATCTAATCTTGCCCAGGAATAACCCTTATTCTATTTTTGAGCATCGCCTTCATCCTTCGATTTATGCTTCTTCACTTGTTTGTAAACAATTGGTGTGAGCGCGAATATAAGATACAGGGAGATTGCAATATAGAACTGATCCGACCCAATATCACGAAGGGACTGCCCTACATAATTAAAAACGAAAGCACCAGGGATAATACCAATATAAGTAGCTGGTATATAATCTCTAGCTCGAATTTTCGACAAACCCGCACCATAATTCACACCATCAAACGGAAAGGGAAATAGTCTCATATAGAGAATAACTAAAAAGCCATTTTTTCCAACTTGTTCATCAAAGCTTTGCAGCTTTTGCCCTCTTAGTAATTTTTCTACACTAGCTCTACCAAATTTTCTGGAAATCCAGAAGGCGAGTAATGCTCCCGTTCCAGCACCAATAACATCATATAGGGTTCCATAGAAAGCACCGAATGTATAACCTCCGAAGAGGGTAAGGGGAGAAGCAGGGAAAAAGACAAGTGGACGTAATGTATAAGCGAGCATATATATTAATGCACCTACAAAGCCTAAATTTCGCAGCCATGCGCTTAATGCAGGGATATCTAAGTTTGCCGCTATACCGGAAATTCTAAGGACGATCCAACAGGTAATAGCAAAAGCAAGCATTACAATGAGTGGAAGAGCATCGTGCAGTTTTTTTTGTGTGTTGATCCACATAATAATCCCACCTAATCCATTATCTATCACTTACATGTAACTATAAGGTGAGGTTCTTATGAAACTCTAACGAATATATTATTTAAGTGTAACATATTCAATTTATGGTAACACTCACCAACAAATCAAATCATGTGCTAAGAAACCAACGATTAAAGCTGGCCATAAACATCCCTCCACTTATGTTGGCACCCGACTTATTCCATTTTTTCTATGTCCCCTGCTAACTTACTGCAATTACAACAGACAGTTGGTAATGGGTTTGTCGCTAATTTACTTAAAGAGCAATGGAAGGTTGTGCAGACTGCTCGTCGAGATCGGGTTGAGATCACCGCGGGGAGTAAGAGCGAAGATACGATGGCTGAGCATCCTAGATTCGGAGATTGGCACTATCAATATGTTATTGACAGTAGGAGTAAGAATACGGTTTTATACTGGATTACACTGAATAATTATAAGAATCGTCAACGACATGTACTAATCGATCCAACCACTATGACACCTCATGAGGTTCTCGGTGATGACTTGAGTGGAGTTGAAAGACAGGCACTCATGGAGTGGGCGATGCAACTGTTCTACGATCAAATGTCAGGTAATTTGAAATCTACAAAGCTATCATCCTCCTCCACCTCTAATACAAGCATGCAAAACAGAAGAGGAGGATGTTCCGATTGTAGTGAATGGCTCAGATGGACCGGATGACGACTAGCATATATATCTACCTTGCGTGTGGATTATTTCACATATCACCCATAATAATTCCTGCTGTTTCCTCGATCGCTTTATCCGTTACATTGATCACCCTGCATCCTATTCGCTTCATTAATGTATCTGCATATTCAAGCTCTTCCACAATTCTTTGAAGATTGGCGTATTTGGAATTATGGGGTAACCCTATGGATTTTAATCTCTCCGTACGGATCTTAAGTATATACTCAGCATCCATCGTCAATCCAACAATCCGTTTACCGGGTACCTTGAACAATTCTTCGGGCGGTTTCACCTCCGGAACGATCGGTAAATTAGCCGCTTTAATTCCTTTATGTGCAAGGAAAATACTTAAAGGCGTTTTCGATGTACGTGAAACACCGATTAGTACGACCTGAGCCAGGAATAGCCCTCTAGCATCTCGACCGTCATCGAATTTTACAGCGAATTCAATCGCTTCCACTCTTCGAAAGTAGGCATCATCCATCTGGTGCAGAAGTCCAGGCTTACGATTAGGAGAATCGTGAAAGGTATCCATTATAGCCTGCATCATCGGACCCATGATATCTACAGTACGTACCCCAAGCCGAATGCCTTCCTCCTTCATCATCTCCCGAAGCTCCGGTTGAACAAGAGTATAGGCAACCATACCACCATTCTTGGCGATTTCCTCCATATGTCTGGAGATGTCATCCTCTCTCTGGATATTCCCGATTCTTTTGATAGTGAACTGCTTTGTATTAAATTGTCGAATGGTTGCCCGAACTACAGCGTCTGCTGTCTCTCCTACGGAGTCGGAACAAACATATATGGTGTTCTCTTGCAACTTCGTATCCCCTTTTGTTCCTACGGTGCTGAAGCCAAATCCAGCAATAGGTTAGTTAAAGTCGTCTTCGAAATTCGTCCAACGACTTCCATTCGTTCCTTACCACTGTTCGCTTCAGTAATAACAACTGGCAAACTATCAACCTGCTGATGAATTAATCTACGCACTGCTTCGATGACGGAATCTTCCGGGCCAATCGTTATGATATTAGGCTGACGCGTCATCAAGAGACTGATGAGCATATTCGGAGCGTTCGGATTTCCTAATGTTAATTTAAGCAGATCCTTTCGCGACACAACACCAACCAGCGCTCCTGAGGAATCTGTCACCATGAGGCTTCCCACATCCTCAACGAATAGCGCAATAACTGCATCTTGGATTGTGGATGTATCTTTAACTACTACGGGGATGCCTTGTATTTCCTTGACTTTCAATTCCTCCAGCTTCAAGTGGAGGCGATTCTCAGAGGCGTCTTCCTTGCCGAGAAAATAACCCACCTTTGGTTTAGCATCGATATGACCCAACATGACCAGTAGAGAAAGATCAGAGCGTAGCGTAGGCTTCGCGACTCCGAGCATTTCTGCAATCTGATCACCTGTAATGGGTGCATAAGCTTTAATTGTTTTTATAATTTCCAATTGCCGTGAGCTAAGTTCTATGAGGATAACCTCCCTGGTGACCATAATTATTCTCGGCGTACTTACAAGAAATAATTATCGGTGACTCCCCTTCTTTATACTACATATTCCCGTTGTCCGTAAAGTAATTGTGCTTGAGCCGCTGCAATTCTAGCTAAGGGCACACGATAAGGAGAACAACTAACGTACTCCAGCCCAACAGAATGACAGAATAAAATCGAATCACGATCCCCGCCATGCTCTCCACAAACGCCAAATTTCATACTCGGATTAACCTGTCTACCTTGATCCACAGCCATCTGAATCAGCTGACCCACACCCTCCTGATCCAGAACCTGGAATGGATTACTCGGCAATATCTCATTCTCTACGTAATGGGTTAGGAATTTACCCTCTGCATCATCTCGGCTATAACCGAATGTCATCTGTGTTAAATCGTTCGTACCGAAGGAGAAATAATCGGCGTATACTGCTATCTTTCCTGCTGTAAGTGCTGCTCTGGGTACTTCAATCATGGTTCCCACTTTGTAAGCTATCTGATGTCGAGCCTCTCCCAATACTTGCTCTGCTGCACGATCCACCAGTTCTCTCATCAAGCGTAATTCATTCACATGACCAACTAAGGGGATCATAATTTCCGGCACAACCTTGATACCTCTAGACACACATGCACGAATCGCCCTGAATATCGCTTGTGCTTGCATCTCATATATATCTGGTAATACAATCCCCAATCGACAGCCTCTTTGGCCGAGCATCGGGTTCGTCTCATGCAACGCACGGACCTTGCGGATGAGTTTCTCAAGCTCTGACTTATCTTGAATCTCAGCATCTCTATGTCGAGCAATTAATTGCTCCAAATTGGGCAGAAATTCATGCAGTGGTGGATCCAACAAACGGATATTTACAGGCAGCCCCTGCATGGCTGAGAAAATATCCTCAAAGTCTTGCTGTTGCATCGGTAGAAGCTGCTCTAAGGCATGCTGCCGTTCTGGGGAACATTCAGCCAATATCATCGCTTGAACAACCGGGAGTCGTTCAGAGGATAGAAACATATGCTCAGTCCGGCACAAACCAATCCCCTCAGCACCAAGCTGTCTTGCCTTCAGAGCATCTGCTGGCGTATCCGCATTACTTAATACCTTCATACTTCGAATTTCATCAGCCCATTCCAGTAATAGAGAGAGTTCATCCGTCATCTCTGGCTCCTTCAAGGTTACTGTGCCTTGGATGACTCTACCCGCTGATCCATCCAGGGTAATCCAATCCCCTTCACGAATGACCAACTTTTCACCCTTGTTGCCATACTCATTTACTAAGATGAAGCAACGATCTTCTGTGAGAATCCGTATTTCCTCGCAGCCACATATACAAGGCTTACCCATACCTCTGGCGACAACAGCTGCATGGCTGGTCATACCTCCACGACTAGTCAGAACCCCTTCTGCAGCAATCACGCCATGAATATCCTCTGGACTGGTTTCTGTCGTAGCTAGTATCACCTTCTTCCCCGCCTTAGCCCACTCTGCAGCCTTGTCCGCATCGAAGACAACTTGCCCTGTAGCCGCCCCCGGTGATGCAGGTAATCCCTTAGCAATCACATCGAGCTGGGCGTCGGGGTCAATAGCACGATGAAGGAGCTGATCTAGATGTCTTGCATCAATTCGCTTAATCGCTTCTTCCTTGCTGATGATTCCTTCCTGCACCAGGTTCACCACCAGCTGAATAGCCGCTTGGGCTGTTCTCTTGCCATTGCGTGTCTGTAGAATATATAATTTTCCCTGCTCTACCGTAAACTCGATATCCTGCATATCTCTGTAATGAAGCTCCAACTGGTCCGATGTCTTGGTTAACTGTTCATAGATTCCGGGCATCGCCTGCTCCAGCTTGCTGATTGCTAACGGTGTTCGAACACCGGCAACCACATCCTCACCCTGGGCATTCATCAGGTATTCACCATATAACTGCTTCTCCCCCGTCGATGGGTTGCGTGTGAAGACAACGCCCGTACCACAATCCTCACCCATATTACCAAATACCATTGACTGGATAGTAACGGCAGTTCCCTGCTCATCAGGAATGCGGTAAACCTTACGGTACACGATAGCCCTCTGATTATTCCATGAGCGGAATACCGCCTCAATGGCCAAATACAATTGTTTGTAAACATCCTGCGGAAATGGGGTTCCTGTATGTCGAACGATAAGTTGCTTATATTGCTCGATAAGACCCTTCCACGCAGATACCGGAACGTTTCCATCCTGTTGGAATCCGTTCGATTCCTTCAACTTATGAAGTAAATTCTCGAAGTGGATCGTGTCTACACCGCAGACTACATTACCGAACATCTGAATAAATCGACGGTAGCAATCATAAGCAAATCGCGGATTTCGTGTTATATTCGACAATGCCTCCACAGTCTCATCATTCAACCCCAAGTTCAGAATTGTATCCATCATACCAGGCATAGAGGTAATTGAGCCCGATCTGACTGAGACCAGCAATGGATGGTTCAGATCGCCGAATTGCTGTGACTTGCTCTCTTCTACTATTCTCAAAGCCTCACATGCCTCTTCAAAAAGTCCCTCAGGTAACTGGCATTCATTCCTATAATAAGCTCTGCACACATCTGTGGTTATCGTGAAACCCGGTGGAACAGGAAGTCCGGCTCCCGTCATCTCAGCCAGATTCGCTCCCTTACCTCCCAGTAATTGTTTCATCTCCGCATGACCCTCATTAAATGGATATATACGTTTAACCTTCATCTATTGTCACTCCCTTTCGCTTGTCGTTGTTCCGACATTCCTGCCGGTCACAAGCACTATAGAAAATAATTACATTATCCGTATCCACGATATCAATGATGTCATTGCAATATTTGCAAAGAATGGTACCTAAGTAGAGGGGTTTATTCTCGCGCTTTAGCATATGCTCTCCATCCTTTCCGATGATCGTTCCTTCACCATCTGGGCCAAATCCCATACTCTGCATGAATAAGCCCATTCATTATCGTACCAAGCCAACACCTTGATCTGATCCTCAACCACCATTAAGGATAATCCATCAATGACTGCTGATTTACTTGAACCGATAAAGTCCGAAGAGACCAAAGGCTCCTCTGTGTACCCTACATAGACAGACATGTCACCTAACAATACCTTGCGAAATACTGATTTCAATTGATCGATGTTCACGGATTGATCCTCCACTAATACGGTAAGATCAATAAGAGACACATCCGGTGTCGGTACACGAATCGATAATCCGTGTATAACAGTTGCCAAGTGTGGAAGTACATCTGTTAATGCTGACCCTATTCCAGTCGTGGTTGGCACAATAGACTGTGTGCATGCGCGGGCCCGACGTAAATCCTTATGTGGATTATCTATGTGTCTCTGGTCGCCTGTATAGGAATGAATGGTTGTCATCCAGCCCATTCGAATCCGGTAAGCTTGATCCAGAATACTCAGTACAGGGGCCACACAGTTCGTAGTACAAGATGCGGCTGACAACAGAACATGCTTCCGAGGGTCATATTGTTGATCATTCACTCCCATAACGATTGTCATATCCATCTGCTTACCGGGTGCTGTAATAATAACTGTCGAAGCCCCTGATGCCAGATGTCTGCCCGCTCCTACTCTGTCGTTGAAGTTCCCAGTTGCATCAATGACCGTCTGTATACCCGCCCGAGCCCAAGGAATGCGTTCAGGCTCTCTCTCATAGAAAACCTTGATGGGATAGCCGTTAATTACAATGTGACCCTCATGCGTCTCTATTGCAGCATCCCACGTCCCATGTACCGTGTCATATTTCAATAGATGGGCAATAGTCTCAGCGGGGTAATTACAATTGATCGCTTTAAGAGAGACGTTATTCCCAGTAGTGAATGCTTTGCGCACTAATAGCCTTCCGATTCTACCCATTCCACTTATCCCAACATCACTCATTATGGCTCACTCCAATTAATTAATTAATTGTATAATTTATACCACACAACTAATTAATACACAATATATAAATATATAATGCGTATTAATTAGTTGATAAATTCAAATAGTATGTATCATTTAGCGAGTTCGATCGCTTCTCGTAACGTTTTGAAGTTTTTCCATTTTAAAAATCGTTTAACTTCACATTTATGATTTAAAAAATCATGTTTATGATTTATAATTTCATTATCATCATATATTGAGGAGTGATTTATATATCTAGAATGAATTCGAAAACTTATCCAGAGATATCAGCACAACCAGAATCTCTAGCAGCTGCTCTAAAGCAATTAGCTCTACAAAGTAATTGGGTATCACAATATATGACTACTCCAGATTTTGATGAAGTCATCTTCATCGGCTCTGGCTCCTCTTTCTATCAAGCGCAGACGATGGCATCGGTATATCGCAAATGGACAGGAAGACGAGCTTCTGCTTATCCTTCATCAGAGATTTTCCTCTTTCCTGAACACTTAACGAATGCTACGCAACGCTACTTACTTGTAGGTGTATCCCGTTCTGGCGAATCATCCGAAGTGATTCTAGCACTAGAATCCGTGACACCACTTAACAATTGGTCTACTTGTGGAATTACTTGTTATGAGAACAGTCGTATGGCTCAGATTACAGAATGTCTAGTTTCTCCACTTGGTCGTGAAGAGAGTACGGTGATGACTAAATCATTCAGCAGTATGACGTTTATGATGCTAGCGGCCATCGCCACCTCTATTAACAACGAGTCATTCATTCAACAATTAACTGATTCAGCTAGTATTAGTGTGGACACCGTTAATCAGGCTGATGTCTTTATTGAAAAGTTCGTCGAAGAGCATACCTTTAACAAGTACATCTATCTTGGTATGGGCCCTTTCTTCGGACTAGTGAATGAAGCGAGCCTGAAGATTAAAGAAATGTCTTATGTCTGGACAGAGAGCTTTAATACTCTAGAATTCCGTCATGGCCCTAAATCGATCGTAGACTCAGGAACGCTCGTTTGTCTTATGGTGTCAGAGCGTGCTAGATCCTATGAATTGAAAGTAGCCCAGGAGATGCAAGATTACGGAGCAACAATCCTACTACTTACAGCAATATCAGGTTCAGATACCGATTTTGCAGACGCTGTATTCCAGATCGGTGGAGCAGAGCTAGACGATGAATCACGTTGTGTGCTCTAGCTCTCAGCTGTACAATATCTTGGCTACTACACCGCTGTTCAGAATGGCTTTAATCCAGATTCCCCCAAGAATTTGTCTCAAGTTGTAATTATTTAATTAAGTGAATCTAAACGCCTCAAGGAGTGGATATCATGACAGACACATCTCTATCTAAAGGGAAACTACGACGACAACAAATTATGCAGCTACTCAAAAAAGAAGGTCGTATATCTCTACAGGACATTACCAGTCAACTCCATTGCTCCGAAGCCACAGCACGCCGGGATCTGGATTTGTTAGCCGATACAGAGAATGTCATTCGAACCATTGGTGGTGCACAGCTAGAGCAGTTGGGTGGTGTTAGAGAATTCTCCTTCTCTGAGAAGAAGCAGTTATTATGGATGGAGAAGGAAGCCATTGCTCGTACCGCTGCAGCACTTGTTCAAGAGGGTGATGTTATTGGTTTATCCGGAGGAACAACTACGTTTCTATTGGCTCGTGAGCTTAAGCTTCATACCAATATCACAGTAGTCACCAATGCCGTTAACATTGCCATGGAGCTTGCTGACAATGAAGGCATACAAGTTGTATTAACCGGTGGAGTCATGCGTAAGAAGAGCTACGAATTATGCGGACCACTCGCTGAGAAAAGCGTACAAGGACTTCATATCGGAACGATGTTCGTAGGGATTGACGGCATCTCTGCTGAGCATGGCATTACAACCTACTCTGAGCTCGAAGCCGAAATTGGCAGAATGTTAATCGGACGATCATCTCGAACAATTGCCATATTCGATCAGAGCAAGGCGGGGAAAACATCTCTCTTTAGTATAGTTCCAATAGATCATATCCACGCTTGTGTAACTGACGCTCCATTGGATGCTAGTCTTGAAGATAAGTTAGAAGAACTTCATATCGATATACATTATGCAAAGAAAGAATAACGATCATCCAAAGGAGCAAACAAAATGAGTATTGGTAACAAAAACAATAACTTCTATATTGGTGTTGACATTGGGGGTACCAATCTCGTTTGTGGATTAGTCACTTCTGAAGGTAGGGTTGTACAGAAGTATAAGCAATCAACCGAAGCAGATAAAGGTAGCACGTACGTCATTGATCGAATAGCTACCATGATCAATGAAATCATAGTCCAATCAGGTGTAAGTCGAGAACAGATTCATTCTGTTGGCGTTGGTACTCCGGGTCTAGTTGATCCTGTTCAAGGTATATCCATTCAAGCAAGTAACCTTGGTTGGAGACATCTTAAGCTTGCTGACGAATTAGAACAGCGATTACGTCTGCCCGTATTTATGGATAACGATGTTCGAATGTATGTATTTGGTGAAGCCATGTATGGTTCCGGGAAACTCTATGATCATGTGTTAGGTATTACATTAGGTACGGGCCTAGCTTCTGCGTTAGTTAATAAGGGTCAACTCTATTATGGCGGTGGATTCCTCGCCGGAGAGCTAGGACATATCGGACATCCTAGCATTAATTACGATTGCTCCTGCGGTAATCACGGATGCTTAGAAACCGTGGTCTCCGCTACTGGCATAGTCAGGCAAGCTATTGAGAAATTAGAAGCAGGTCACGACAGCGTATTGGGCGTACAATTCCCAGATCAGGATTATACGCATCTAACCTCCGCTATCATCTCGGAAGGTTATGATCATGGTGATAGCTTGTGTGTAGACGTAATGAACCGTACCGGACAATTGCTCGGGCATGCGCTCGCCATAGCCGTTACTATGTATAGTCCTGACCTTATTATTGTTGGGGGTGGAGCTTCACTTGCCGGTGAACGACTATTAGCTCCGGCGCGCGAACAATTACAGCGCGAAGTGTTACCTGACCTATGGGAACGGCTAAGCATCGTATTCGCGGAACATATTGACGACGCTGGCGTTATTGGCAGTGCGATGTTCGCCCGACAGAGAATTCTATCTTCGTGAGTTTATCCATTACAGATACAAACCGTACTATTATACATGGGAGGTAAACCAAATATGACTCTTGTCTCATCCACGAATATGCTTCAGACCGCTAGAGCGAACGGCTTTTGTATCGGAGCATTTAATATTCATACTTTAGAAATGCTTCAGGCCGTTGTCGAAGCCGCTGAAGAAGCCCAGTCACCTCTTATCCTGCAATCCACAGTAGGAACAGTCAAACATCTTGGGCCTGATTACATTGTGGCTGCAGCATCGACGGCAGCTAGACTCAGTAACGTTCCCATCGCGCTTCACCTTGACCACTGTAGCGACTTTGCAATTATTGTACAATGCATTAGAGCGGGATATACATCTGTCATGATTGACGCTTCCCACGATCCATTCGATGAGAATGTCCGGATGACAGCTAAGGTCGTAGAGATCGCAGCGGCTGCCGGTGTTAATGTGGAAGCCGAGTTAGGAAAGGTCGGTGGTGTAGAGGATGATATCGTTGTAGCAGATCATGAAGCTTTAATGGCAGATCCCGAGGATTGTCGTCGTTTCGTAGAATTAACGGGTGTTCCTACGTTGGCCCCCGCTATTGGTACCGCGCATGGTATCTACAAAGGTGAACCTCGTATTGATTTTCAGCGAATCCAACGAATCGCGGAGCTTGTATCTGTCCCTCTTGTTCTACATGGTGGATCTGGCATTCCAGATGAGCAAGTGAGACGCTGTGTGTCCCTAGGAATGGCCAAGATGAACGTAGCTACCGAGCTGCGGATTATTTTCTCCGATGCCATTAAACAAGTATTCCATGATAACCCAGACGAGAACGATCCTCGCAAATATATGGTTCCTGCTAAGCAAGCTCTGAAGAAAGCCGCCTTGGATAAGATGGTGCTCTGCGGAAGTGCCGGCCAAGCCAAGCTGTTCCGCTAGGAGGGAAGACGATGATAACAACTGTCACGCTTAATGCAGTAATTTACAATATTTTGAAATTCTAGAACCTGGTCCCACGATTATTAATGAGCAACAATTAATCTCAGCTCTATGCAATATAATGAACCAAGGTCTTCTCTTCGATGGACTCCGTCAAGTAATTCACCCCTCTTCGACAAATTTCATGAATAATAATAAAGTTAAAGGGAAACATCTTCATATATGTATTCTTGCCTGATTTAAACTAATCATATAGGGATGGTGACTTATTATGCCAGCAAAACTGCTAACAATTGATCAACCACAACAAACTGAACACCATATAAATTTAACACAGGAAATTACGGTATTAGCCTGGGTATGAGTCCTAGACGTGATTTAGGGACTAACTATGTACGTCTTATGGCGGAAATTGGTGCATATGCAGAAGACGGTGCGAATATCATGATTGATAATGGATGGTTAGAGCAACCACCCGGAGCAGCAGATAGGGATCTATTGGCCAAAGGTAATGATTGAGATGCGATACTCTACTGATATATAAAAAAAAACAACTTCGAGATCTAAGAGACCTTCGAAGTTGTTTTTTGTTTGATGCCGGTGAAGGGACTCGAACCCCCACTCCCTCTCAAGAAACGGATTTTGAGTCCGTCGCGTCTGCCATTCCGCCACACCGGCAAGTGTGTTTCATTATATAATGTCTCATCATGCTATGAAACTGAATTTCACTTAAGATGGCGCGCCCTGAGAGATTCGAACTCCCGGCCTTTTGATTCGTAGTCAAACGCTCTATCCAGCTGAGCTAAGGGCGCATCTCTTATGTTTGTGGTGCCGAGAACCGGAATCGAACCGGTACGGTAGTCACCTACCGCAGGATTTTAAGTCCTGTGCGTCTGCCAATTCCGCCACCCCGGCATAATGACACAATAATAATGGAGGCGCCACCCAGATTCGAACTGGGGGTAAAGCTTTTGCAGAGCTCTGCCTTACCACTTGGCTATGGCGCCTAATTTGGAGCGGACGAAGGGATTCGAACCCTCGACCCTCGCCTTGGCAAGGCGATGCTCTACCACTGAGCCACGTCCGCAGAGTAAGGTAATAATGGCTGGGGATTCAGGATTCGAACCTGAGATGACGGAGTCAAAGTCCGTTGCCTTACCGCTTGGCTAATCCCCATTAATTCCAACATGTATAATGGGGCGACCGAAGGGAATTGAACCCTCGAATGTCGGTACCACAAACCGATGCGTTAACCACTTCGCCACGATCGCCATAATACATTTGGTTGTTTTGGCAGGGGCAGCAGGAATTGAACCCACACTAACGGTTTTGGAGACCGCTGTTCTACCCTTAAACTATGCCCCTAAGTAATGGTGGAGGATGATGGATTCGAACCACCGAACTCGAATGAGAGCAGATTTACAGTCTGCCGTGTTTAGCCACTTCACTAATCCTCCAAAGATAAGAAAAGGTAAGCTATGCCGTCGAGAGGACTTGAACCCCCAACCTACTGATTACAAGTCAGTTGCTCTACCAGTTGAGCTACAACGGCACAAAAGTGGCTCGGGACGGAATCGAACCGCCGACACGAGGATTTTCAGTCCTCTGCTCTACCGACTGAGCTACCGAGCCGTATGTATGATTTTATAAAATTTTACGAAGAAAGTAAAGTGTAAATAATGGCGGAGCTGACGGGATTCGAACCCGCGGTCTCCTGCGTGACAGGCAGGCATGTTGGGCCACTACACCACAGCTCCACAATTATAACCAAGCTTAATCCATTTGCATGAATTAATTGGTTGCGGGGGCAGGATTTGAACCTGCGGCCTTCGGGTTATGAGCCCGACGAGCTACCGGGCTGCTCCACCCCGCGACAATAATGTTTTCGATGGACACATGCGTATCCTTATTCGAAAGGTTGATGGTGGACGTTGACGGGATCGAACCGCCGACCCTCTGCTTGTAAGGCAGATGCTCTCCCAGCTGAGCTAAACGTCCAGATTGGTGACCCGTAGGGGACTCGAACCCCTGTTACCTCCGTGAAAGGGAGGTGTCTTAACCACTTGACCAACGGGCCTTACACTAAATCAGAGAAGTATGGCGGAGAGAGAGGGATTCGAACCCTCGAGACGCTTGTGGCGCCTACACGATTTCCAATCGTGCTCCTTCGACCAAACTCGGACACCTCTCCATGGCTCCCCGAACAGGACTCGAACCTGTGACAACTCGATTAACAGTCGAGTGCTCTACCAACTGAGCTATCAGGGAATATTGCAAGAGCGATACCAATGATCCATCCATAGAATGGGCCATCTCATTCCCTCAAAACTAGATGCGAAACGATTGTGCCGCTGAAGGCATTGAAGCTCTTACTTGCTGATCCAATTGACCGCTTGCGCAGCCAATAGGGCAGCTTAGCCTATGTTCGGTCCGTACACTCCGA
>Ga0209276_101250_pt1 | contig 19024 bp, 21 predicted proteins | sample DewCreD2012metaG_3_FD_185473 | JGI IMG/M metagenome (GOLD analysis project Ga0209276, IMG submission 185473) | Hot spring sediment bacterial and archeal communities from British Columbia, Canada, to study Microbial Dark Matter (Phase II) - Dewar... ...
TTGAACCCCATGGAGGGTGTGTGGCGGCGGGTGAAGGGGTTTTTGATGCCTCGGCGGCACTACGGGGGGGTTGAGGAGCTTAGGGAGGCGGTGGTTCAGGCCCTCAAGGCCCTGGGGGGTGTGGAGCTGAAAATCTTGGGGGAGGGTACTTAGAGGCATTAGAGGAGGTGCTTTTGCAGGAAAGGCCCGATTGGGTGCTGGTTTACGGTGATACCGATAGCACCCTGGCCGGGGCACTGGCCGCGGCAAAGTTGCACATTCCCGTAGCCCACGTGGAAGCGGGCTTGCGTTCCTTCAACCGGAGAATGCCCAAGGAGATCAATCGGGTCCTCACCGATCATGTCTCTGACCTCCTCTTTGCTCCTACAGAAGTGGCGGTGCGCAACTTGCTACGGGAAGGCATCCCCTCGGAAAAGATTCACCTGGTTGGGGATGTGATGTACGATGCTGCCCTCTACTACGGCGAAAAGGCGGAGCGGGAGAGCCAAGTCCTGAGGCGCCTTGGATTGGTGCCAAAGGGCTACGTCTTAGCCACCCTCCACCGGGCGGAGAATACCGATGACCCCGAGCGCCTAAGGGTCGTTCTGCAAGCCTTGGCCCAGGTGAATAAGGAGGTGCCGGTGGTTCTCCCGGTACATCCGCGAACCCGCAAGCGGGCAGAGGCTTTTGGTCTAGATCATCTTCTTGGGGAGGTGCTGGCCATTGAACCCGTGGGTTACCTAGACATGGTCATGTTGGAGAAAAATGCCCGCGTCATTGCAACGGACTCTGGGGGTGTTCAGAAGGAGGCTTTCTTCCACCGGGTACCATGCGTGACCTTGCGGGAGGAAACAGAGTGGGTGGAGCTGGTGGAGTTGGGCTGGAACAGGTTATGCCCGCCACGGGACCCGGCATCTATTGTCGATTATCTGCTTCATGACTGGACCGGAGGGGAAGCGACACCGTATGGGACTGGGCATGCGGGTAGCGCAATAGCGGCCCACTTGCTTCCGGGTTTGGGAGGAAGTGGAGGGGAATTATGAACATCTGGATCTTCAACCACTACGCACTACCGCCAGACTTGCCGGGGGGTACTCGGCACTATGATCTGGGTCGGGAACTGGTCCGCCGCGGGCATAGGGTTACGATTATCGCCTCGAGCTTCCACCACTACCTCCGCCGGGAGGTCCGCCTCCGGCCGGGAGAGCACTGGAAGGCTGAAGATGTGAACGGGGTCAAATTCATCTGGCTCCGGACTCCTCCGTATCGTCGGAACGACTGGCGGCGGGTGTGGAGCATGGTCAATTTCCTGGTACGAGCCTGGCGCCTTGGGCGAGGGCTTCCTAGGCTCACCTCCGAGACCGAGGGGCCAGACGTAGTCATTGGCTCCTCGCCACATCTCCTTACGCCGCTGGTGGCCTACTGGGTTGCTCGGCACTACCGGGTGCCATTCTTAATGGAGGTTCGGGACCTTTGGCCCCAGACCTTTGTTGACATGGGCGAGCTCAGTGCGCGCCATCCCATCACGAAGGTCCTGCAGGTCCTAGAAAGGTTTCTCTACCACCGGGCGGAGCGGGTTATTACGCTCCTACCCCTGGCCCATGAATACATCATGGGCCTTGGGATCCCCCGGGAAAAGATCGTCTGGGTTCCCAACGGCGTAGACCTCTCCCGATTCGACAGTGTCACGATGCCAGAGGTAAGCCATGAGGGTTTCCGAGTCATGTATCTTGGGGCGCATGGTCGAGCAAACGCCCTGGATGTGCTCATACAAGCAGCTAAGGTCGTCCAAGATCGGGGTTTTCACGAGATAAGGTTTATCCTAGTCGGCGACGGCCCAGAAAAGCCCCGACTGATCGAACTGGCTCGGGCTCTGGACCTGAAGAATATCGAATTCCGCGAGCCGGTCCCGAAGAGCAAGGTGCCAAGAACCTTAAGCGAAGCTGATGCGACGGTATTCATCCTAAAAGATCTCCCTCTCTACAAGTATGGCATTAGCCTTAACAAGCTCTTTGACTACTGGGCGGCGAGCAAGCCATTGATCATTGCGGGAAACCCTTCCAACAACCCCGTTGAAGAGGCCAACTGTGGCTTCACCGTCCCGCCGTGTGATCCCCACGCCTTGGCCGAGGCCATTATCAAGCTATACCAGATGCCTGAAGAGGAGCGCAGGGCCATGGGCTACCGGGGTCGGGAATATGTGCAAAAGCATTATGATTCAAAGGTGCTGGCAGAGCGAATGGAGGGGGTTCTTTGGGAAGCGATAAGCCGGCGTTAGAATGAAGACCGTGGGTTTCTTTAAGTCCCTTAAGCTCAAGCGGGCTTTGGACGTGATAGGGGCTTCGTGTGCCCTCTTGGCCTTTGGCCCGGTGATGATTTACATCGCCCTTCGCATTTGGCGGGAGATGGGAAGCTCTGTGCTTTTTCGCCAGGTGCGGCCTGGGCTTTACGGCAAGCCCTTTGTCATGTATAAGTTCCGCACCATGACTGAGGCGCGGGATGCGGAGGGCAACCTTTTGCCTGACGAGATGCGGCTTACCCGGTTTGGTCGTTTTTTGCGGGAGCACAGCCTGGATGAGCTACCGGAGTTTTTCAATGTTCTTAAGGGGGACATGAGCCTGGTGGGCCCCAGGCCTCTTCTTATGGAATAGCTCCGTTCATGCCTTCTTGGGTAAGATGACGGACGTGAGTGCGTTGGAGCTACGTATCCCCCACCGTTTGGCCCAGACCCGGTCCCGGTCAGGCCTGGCTTGGGTCCTGGCACCCTTGCCCTCCTTGGTCTCCGGGCTCCTCCTTTTTGGGGCTGCTGCCTGGGAAAGGGAAGTCTGGCTCCTGGTAGGGCTTACTGCCCTAGCCCACCTCCTCGCCTTCCTGGCCACGGAGCGGATGGCCCGCTACCCGGGGCAGGAGTCCTGGAGCCTGGCGGGCTTTAACCTATTGCTCTTTACGCTCTTCCTGGTGGCCGTTTTGGCCATGGGGCGGCTGTACTACTCCAGGAGCTACCTCCTTGCCGCCACCCTCCTGGCCTTCCTTCTTCTTCTCCTTTACCTGAGGGGTCTCCCTCCGATGAGGCTCGCCCTCCTCCCCGGGGGCGTGGCCGATGGCCTTCTTCGGGCCCTGGGCAGGGAGCTTCCCCCCTTGAGGGGCCTCGAGGGGGTGGAGGGGGTGGTGGCCGACCTGCACCGGCTGGACCCCAAAGCCCTTCCCCTCCTGGCCGAAGCCGCCTTCCGCGGCCTGCCCATCCTCCACGCCGCCAATGTGTACGAGGGCTACACGGGCCGGGTTCCCCTGGAGCTCGCCGAAGGGCTTTTTGCCCTGGCAGAGCGGGACCGGGGCCTTTACCCCCTTTTCAAGCGGGCCTGGGAGGTGGGGCTTGTGCTCCTCCTTTCTCCCCTCGCCCTCCTCGTGGGGTTCCTCGTGGCCCTGGCGGTCTACCTGGACCTGGGGAGGCCCGTCCTCTTCGCCCAGGAACGGGTAGGGCTTGGGGGGAGGGTGTTTAGGGTTTACAAGTTTCGCACCATGCGCGGTCTGCCCAGAGAGGGGCTCTATGCGGGAAGCGAGGCGGATAGGATTACGCCTTTGGGACGGTTTTTGAGGCGCTTTCGGCTTGACGAGCTGCCACAGCTTTGGAACGTACTCAGGGGAGACATGAGCTTAGTTGGGCCCAGACCTGAGCAAAAGGTCTTGGTGGATGCGTATTCCCAAGAAATGCCCCTGTATGCCCTGCGGCATGTCGTAAGGCCTGGGCTTACTGGATGGGCTCAGGTGCACCATGGTTATGCGGAGGGCAAGGATGGAGCCTGGGAGAAGCTCAGTTATGACCTCTACTATCTGAAGCATTTCTCCCTATGGCTTGACCTTCGGATTTTGGTGCGGACCATTTGGGTTGTCTTCACGGGCTTCGGTGCGAAGTAGTTGAGGGCAACGTTAACGCCTTCCTTGTGATATGGTGGACCAGGTATGGTGGAAACCCCCGCTGATGAGCTTTCCCTCAGGGACATCCTAGAAACCTTGAAGCGCCAGTGGGTTTGGCTCCTTGCCCTGCCCGTGCTGTTGGGTGTTCTGGCTCTCATCTACGGGTTTTTCATCGCCGAGCCCACCTACGCCTCCACCGCCACCTTAAGCGTGGCCCCGGTGCAGGTGCAGGCCCAGCTGGAGCAAAGGATCCAGGTGCAGCAGGCTACCCCCATCACCTTTGAGGGGCTAAGGGCCTTGGCCCTTTCCGAGGAGACGGTGGGAGGGGTGTGGGAGGCCCTGCGGAAAGAGGGCAGGCTTCCCACCCGCTGGCAGGACCGGGGGAGCCTGCGGGGGGTAGAGCGGATGATGCGAGACCTGAAGGTCAAGGACATCTCCCCCAAGCTCCAGGCGGTAAACCCTAACCAGGTGCCCCCCGTCGTGGCCAGCCTCACCGTGAATGCCCCAGACCCCCAGGTGGCGGCCAAGGCGGCCAACCTCTGGGTGGAGGCGGTGAAGAGGCGGGTGAACGCCATCCCCCTCGCCCGCCTCGAGGCCAGCCTCAAGGCCCTGGAGGAGCAGGTGACCCCCGCCGAGAAGGCCTACCGGGAGGCCCAGGCCCGCTGGGAGGCCTTTAACAAGACCACCACCCTGCCCCAGGACAAGGCGGAGCTGGACGCCAAGACCCAGGAGAGGGTGGGCCTAGACACGGAGCTGGCGGGCCTGGAGCGGGACCTGGCGGCGGTCCAGGGGCGGATCCAGGCCACCCTGGCGGAGATGCGCCGGCAGGAGGCCATCGTGCCCATCGGGACGCCTCCAGAGCAGCTGGCCATCATCAACCGGCGTTTAGCAGAGGCCCAGGCTTCTTTGGCGAGGGAGCTGGAGCGGGTGCGCCAGTCCTACACCCAGGCCGCCCAGGTTTTGGAGAAGTTTAAGGGGCGGGAGCAGATCCCCGTCTGGCAGGCGGAGCTTTCCGCTTACACGGACGCCTACGCCTCGGCCCAGGCCAGGCTTATCGCCCTGCAGAAGGACCTGGCCCAGAAGCAGGCCCTCCTCCAAGACGCCGAGGCCCGCCTGGCGGAGTACAAGGCCCAGCTCCCCAACCTGTCCATTGAGAACCTGGTAGCTGGTCTGACGGTGAAGGAGGCGGAGACCTTGGTGGCGGACCGGTTGAAGGAGGCCGATTCCAGGCTCAAGGCGGCCGAGGGGGCCTGGGCGGAGTTTCAGCGGAAGAGCCAGCTGGAGGTGTGGAAGCGCCAGCTGGGCGGGTACGCGGACCGGGTGGCCTCCATCCGCCAGCGGCTGGAGAGCCTGGCCACGGACCGGTTCCGGGTGGAGGCGGATTTGGGTGAGGCCCGGAGGCGGTTTGACCAGTACAAGGCCCAGCTCCCCAACCTGTCCATTGAGAACCTGGTGGCTGGTCTGACGGTGAAGGAGGCGGAGACCTTGGTGGCGGACCGGTTGAAGGAGGCCGATTCCAGGCTCAAGGCGGCCGAGGGGGCCTGGGCGGAGTTTCAGCGGAAGAGCCAGCTGGAGGTGTGGAAGCGCCAGCTGGGCGGGTACGCGGACCGGGTGGCCTCCATCCGCCAGCGGCTGGAGAGCCTGGCCACGGAGAGGGCCATTAAGCAAACCCGCCTGGAGGAGGCGGAAAAGGAGTTGGCCAAGGAGCCCAGGCTGATCACCCTGGAGCGGGAGATCACCGCCGACCCGGCGGTGGCGGCCGCCATCGCCCAGGGGGGGAACCTGAGGGACCTCCTGGGCCTCAAGCTCAAGAACCAGGAGCTAAACCCCACCCACCTGAAGCTTCTCTCCACCGCCTTGGACCTCCGGGCGGACCTGGTGGCTTTGGACCGGGAGGAAAAAGCGCTCAAGGAAGAGGAGGCTAAGCTTGCGCCCTTGGTGCAGGATCTGCAGCGGCGGATTGCGGACGAGGAGGCGTTGCGGGCGCGGCTTTTGACGGATCTGGACACGGCGCGGGACATTTACAACGCGGTGTACCGGTATGCGGAGAGCCTGAAGAAGGTGGCCACGAGGCCGGACGTGGTCTTGCGGGAGGTGAGCCCGGACGTGCTGGCCTACCGGGACCGGATTGTGGACTTGGAGGCCAGGTTGGTGGCCCTGAAGGCGGAGGAGGAGGCGCTCAAGGAGGAGGAGAGGAAGCTTGCTCCCTTGGTGCAGGATCTGCAGCGGCGGATTGCGGACGAGGAGGCGTTGCGGGCGCGGCTTTTGACGGATCTGGACACGGCGCGGGACATTTACAACGCGGTGTACCGGTATGCGGAGAGCCTGAAGAAGGTGGCCACGAGGCCGGACGTGGTCTTGCGGGAGGTGAGCCCGGACGTGCTGGCCTACCGGGACCGGGTGGTGGGCCTCAGGGCCGAGATCGCGGGCCTGAAGGCGGAGGAGGGAGCCCTGAAGCGGAACCTCACCGAGCTGGACGGCCGCATCCGCGACCGCAAGGCCAAGATCGCCGCCCAGGAGCGGGAGAAGGAGGCCGTGACCCTGGAGTACGCCACCAAGAAGGCGGCCTACGAGGCCTTCCGTAGCCGCTACGACCAGATCGCCAGCCTCACCGCCCGGGACCTCATCTTTGACCACCCTAACCCCGAGTACCAGCGCCTGCGGGGTGTCCTTATCGACGCCCAGGCCGAGGAGGCGAGGCTCCTTGCCCGGAAGGCGGCCCTGCAGGCCCGCATCGCCCAGGTAGAGGCCCGTCTCGGGCTCCTCAAGGACCGGGTGGCCAAAGCCCAGGTGGAGCAGGACACGGTGAACCAGGCCCTGGACCTGGCCAAGAACGCCTACCTGGCCCTCACCCAGAAGCGCACGGACCTGCAAATCCAGATCGCCAGCAACCAGGAGGCCTGGGCCTCGGTCCTGGCCCCTGCCTACCCCGTCTACGAAAAGGTGGCCCCCAAGCGGGGCCTCCTTTTGGCCTTGGCCTTAGCCTTGGGCCTCATGCTCGGGGTGATGGCGGCCTTCGTGGCCGAGGCCCTAAGGCCGCCCCGGGCGGAGGCAGCGGGGTAGAGGTTTCCCGCAAGGGGTGTAGGGTGAGAAGCCGGGTCGGTAGCAAGGGCCGGATAACGCTTCCCCAAAGGGTGAGGGAGGTTTTAGAAGTAAAGCCGGGGGATGAGGTGGAGTTTGTGATCCGAGGCGGGCAAGTCTTCCTCCGGCCCAGGCAAGAGGTTCCCTTGGAGAACCTCTTCGGTCGGCTCAAGGTAAAGGTCGCCTACCCGGGAGAGGTGGCGGAAAGGGAGGCGCGGGCACAGGCATGGGTTCAAGGCCTGAGAGGCCGCCCGTCTTCTTGAGGCTCTATTGAAGGAGTGGGCCGAGTTGGGTATAGTAGAAAGCCGGTAGCCCCTTCGGGGGCTTTGGGAAGGGGAAGCCATGTTCGCAATCGTCAAGACCGGTGGCAAGCAGTACCGGGTGGAGCCCGGGCTGAAGCTTAGGGTGGAGAAGCTCGAGGCCGAGCCCGGGAGCCAGGTGGAGCTTCCCGTCCTTCTCCTTTCCGGGGAGAAGACGGTGGTGGGGGCTCCCTTCGTGGAGGGGGCCAAGGTGGTGGCGGAGGTGCTCGCTCACGGCAAGGGCAGGAAGATCACCATCTCCCGCTTCAAGGCCAAGGTGCAGTACCGCAGGAAGAAGGGCCACCGCCAGCCCTACACGGAGATCCTCATCAAGGAGATTCAGGGGTGAGCCATGGCACATAAAAAGGGTTTGGGTTCCACTAAAAACGGCCGGGACTCCCAGGCCAAGCGCCTTGGGGTGAAGCGGTATGGGGGCCAGGTGGTGAGGGCCGGGAACATCCTGGTGCGCCAGCGGGGCACCCAGTTCAAACCCGGCAAGAACGTGGGCATGGGCCGGGACTTCACCCTCTTCGCCCTGGTGGACGGGGTGGTGGAGTTCCAGGATAAGGGGCGGCTCGGCCGCTACGTGCACGTGCGTCCCTTGGCGTAGACCCAAGGGACGGCTTGGATGTTCCGGGATGTCCTGACCATCACCGTCGCCGCCGGTAAGGGGGGCGACGGTGCCATTTCCTTCCGCCGGGAGAAGTTCGTGCCCAAAGGGGGGCCCGACGGGGGGGATGGGGGACGGGGAGGGAGCGTGTACCTGCGGGCCAGGGGAAGCGTGGACTCCCTCTCGGAGCTTTCCAAGCGCACCTACAAGGCGGAGGACGGGGAGCACGGCAAGGGAAGCGGCCAGCATGGCCGTGCGGGCCAGGACCTCTACATAGAGGTGCCCCGGGGAACCCGGGTCTACGATGCGGACACCGGGGAGCTCTTAGGGGACCTCACGGAGGAGGGCCAGGTCCTCCTGGTGGCCCGGGGGGGCGAGGGGGGTAGGGGGAACCTGCACTTTGTCACCCCCACCCGCCAGGCTCCCCGGTTCGCCGAGGCGGGGGAGGAGGGGGAAAAGCGGAGGCTTCGCCTCGAGCTCATGCTCATCGCCGACGTCGGCCTGGTGGGCTACCCCAACGCCGGCAAGTCCAGCCTGCTCGCCGCCACCACCCGGGCCCATCCCAAGATCGCCCCCTACCCCTTCACCACCCTAAGCCCCCACCTGGGGGTGGTGGAGGTGGGGGAAGAGGAAGGGGAGCGCTTCACCCTGGCGGATATCCCCGGGATCATCGAGGGGGCAAGCCAGGGGAAGGGCCTGGGCCTGGAGTTCCTGCGCCACATCGCCCGCACCCGGGTGTTGCTCTACGTGTTGGACGCCAGCGAAGAACCCCTTAGGGCCTTCCGCACCCTGCGCAAGGAAATAGAGGCTTACGACCCCGCTCTCCTCAGGCGGCCTAGCCTCATCGCCTTGAACAAGGTGGACCTCCTCACCCCCAAGGAGGTGGAGGAGAGGGTGGCGGAGCTGGCCCAGGAGGGGCTTCCCGTTCTGCCGGTGAGCGCCCTCACGGGGGAGGGTTTGGCGACGTTGAAGGAAGCCCTCCTCAGCTTGGTGAAGGCCACCCCGGCCCCCGAGCTTCCCAGGCCAGCCCCCAGGGTTCTCGTGGAGGCAGGGGTGGAGGTGGTGCCCCTGGAGGAAGGAGTGTACGAGGTGCGCTCCCCTGCCCTGGAGCGGTACCTGAGCCGGCTCAAGGGGGATCTCTCCGAGGCAGCGGGCTACCTGCAGGAGGTCTTCCGGCGCCAGGGGGTGGAGGCGGCCCTCAAGGCCAAGGGGGTGCGGGCGGGGGATATCGTGCGGATTGCGGGGCGGGAGTTTGAGTACATCCCGGGGTAAAGGCGGCTTGACCACGGAGGTTGAACCTTGCGCATAGGCCTTTTCGGCGGGAGCTTCGATCCCATCCACCTGGGGCACCTTTTGGCGGCGGCGGAGGCCCGGGCGGCCTTGGGGCTGGACCTGGTCCTCTTCGTGGTGGCGGCCCGCCCCCCCCACAAGACCCCGGTGGCCCCGGCGGAGGCCCGCTACGAGATGGTCCTCCTGGCCACGGCGGAGGAGAAGGGGTTCTTGGCCTCGAGGCTGGAGCTGGACCGGCCGGGCCCAAGCTACACCGTGGACACCCTAAGGGAGGCCAGGAGGCTTTTCCCGGAGGACGAGCTCTTCTTCATCACCGGGGCCGATGCCTACCGGGATGTCCTCACCTGGAAGGAAGGGCACCGGCTTCACGAGCTGGCCACCTTGGTGGCCGTGGCCCGGCCCGGCTACCCCTTGGAGGGGATGCCGGTGCCCGTGGTGCCTTTGCTGGTGCCCGAGGTGGGGATATCCAGCACGGAGATCCGGAGGCGGATCCGGGAAGGAGAGAGCATCCGCTTCTGGGTGCCCAGGCCCGTGGAGGTGTACCTTGAAAAGCACGGTTTCTACCGCTGAGCTGGAGGAGAGGGTAAAGGCCCTGGTCCGGCCGGAAAGGTGGGCGCACATCCAGAGGGTGGCGGCCCTGGCCCGGGAGATCGCCCTTAAAAACGGCCTGGACGGGGAGCGGGCTTACCTGGCGGGGCTTCTCCACGACGCCGCCCGGGACCTGGGGGAGGAGGAGCTCCTTAGGCTGGCCCCCCCGGAGAACGAGGTGGAAAGGGCCCATCCCCTTTCCCTCCACGGCCGGGCGGCCCGGGTTCTGGCCGAGGCCTGGGGGGTAAAGGACGAGGAGGTTTTGGAGGCGGTGGAGGGGCACGTGTACGGGGTGGACCCCCAAAACGGCCTGGGCATGGCCCTCTACATCGCCGACATCTCCGAGCCAGGCCGGGGGGTGAACGGGGAGATCCGGGAGCTCGCCCTTTCGGGGAGGCTCCTCGAGGCCTACCGCCTGGCGGTAGGGAACAAGGTGGCCTACCTCACCGCCAAGGGCATCCCCCTGCACCCTAAGACCCTGGCCGTGTACCGCCGTTTGCAGGATGCGCCCTAGGCTTTCCCTCCTCCTCCTTTCCCTGGCCCTTTTCGCCCTCGGGGGGGTGCTCTCCTGGCCGCGGCCGGGGGAGGGGGAAGGGGTGCGGCCCAGGAGGGCTGGGTCCTTGCCCGAGATGGGGGTGGTGGTGGCGGCCCGGGACATCGAGTACTGCGGCTACCACACCCCATGCGGCCCGGGAAGCCGCACGGACACCATCTTCTACGTACGCCTAAGGGGAGGGGAGGCCAGGGCCTTGGCCATTCCCCGGGACCTCTATAGCCCCCTGGTGGGGGGCAAGGTCAACGCCGCCTACGCCCGGGGTGGGGCGGAGCTTTTGAAGCAGGCGGTGGCGGAGGCCACGGGCCTGGTGGTGGAAAGGCACCTCATCCTCACCCTGGAAAGCGTGGCCCGGGTGGTGGACGCCGTGGGGGGGGTGGAGGTCTACCTGGAGCGCCCCATGCGCTACACCGACCGGGCGGCGAGGCTTTTCATCGACTTCCCCGCGGGAAGGCTTCACCTAAACGGGGAGGAGGCGGTGAAGTACATGCGCTTCCGCCACGACGCCCTGGGGGATTACGCCCGGTTGGACCGCATCAAGGGGGTGGTTTCCCAGGTGCTCAAGAAGGCCCAGGACCCCCGCACCTGGCCGGCCTTGGCCCTGGCCCTAAGGGAGGCCTGGCGGGAGCTGGACACCGATCTTTCCCTGGAGGAGGTCCTGGCTTATCTGCCCGGGGTCCAGGGCCTGAGGCTTTCCGTGGCCACCCTGCCCACCCGCGAGGGGAGGGGGACCTTCCTCCTGGTGGACGAGGAAGCCCGGGCCCAGGTCCTGGCCCCCTTCCTGGGGATGGCCCCGCCTTCCTCCCCGCCCCAAGTGCCCGTGCGCCTGAGGGGGGAAAGGAGCCTTATCCTTTGGGGCCAGGCCCTTCTTGCCCGGGAGGGAATCGAGGCCCAGGTGGAGGAGGCGGATGTGGCGCAGAGCGCGGTCTACACCAAGGACCTCGAGGCCGGAAGCTACTTCGCCGAGCTCTTCCACCTGCCCCTTCTTGCGCCCCACGGGCCGGTTCCCGGGGTGGTGGTGGAGCTCGGGCGGGACCTGGTACAATAGGGGTAGATGGTAAAGACCCTCGGTCAGCACGAAGGGCTAGATTTGCGTAAGCAAGGGGCAGTGGAGCTGGTAGCGAGGATCAAGGATCTCCTTTGGGAAAAGAAAGCGGAAAAGGTGGTGGCCCTGGACCTCCGGGCGGTGTCCGAGAGCCTGGACTACTTCGTCCTGGCCAGCGCCACCAGCACCCCCCATCTCCAGGCTCTGGAGCGCCACGTGCAGGAGAAGCTGGAGGAGGAGGGGCTTCGCCCCAGGCCCACGGAGGGGCAGAGCCCCCGCTGGGTGGTCCTGGACTACGGGGAGGTGGTGGTCCACCTCATGACCCCCGAGGCCCGGGAGTACTACGACCTGGAGGGGTTCTGGGCGGACGCCGAGAGGATATGAGGACCCAGGCCCTGCGCCTAGTCCAGGGCCGAGTAGATGGCTTCTAGGTCCAAGGACATGTCCAGGCAGGGCAGGGGCACCTGGCCGCCGGCGTAGCGCTTCAGCCGCGTGGACCCGGCACCCCTTTTCCCGGGCCCGGGGAAAAAGGGCCGCCACCAGGGCCACCACCAGGAGGTTGTGGCGGCGGCTGGCCCCGGCCATGGCCCTGGGGAAGCCCCGGACCAGCTCGTGGCGCACAGGGCTTCGGGCCTCCTCCTCCAGATAGGCCTCGAGGGTCAGGGGGCGGCGGACCTCCGCGGGCTCGGCCATCTGCCCTCATTTTATCCGGGGTGGGGCTAAAGGCCCCATGATGAAGCGGTAGAAGAGGAGGTAGAACCCCAGGTAGACGAGGATTTGGAACCACATGCTTTGGGCCCAGGCGAGGCCCATGGCCCCGGCGAAGACGATGAGGGCGGTGGCCGCCATCACCACCAAGGTGGTGCGGAAGAAGAGGCCCGGGAAGTACTTGAGGGCCTCACGGAAGGTTTTGGGCCGCCTCTCCTCCCATTCCTTCAGGGCTTTCTTCTTGAGCTTTTCCTCGCGTTTCTTCTTGCCCACGGGGAAAGTATACTGAGCCCCGTGAAGGTGGCGCACACCGTGGCCGAGTTAAGGCAGGCCCTCCCCCGGGAGGGGGTGGGGTTTGTCCCCACCATGGGCTACCTCCACCGGGGGCACCTGGCCCTGGTGGAGAGGGCCCGGAAGGAGAACCCCTTTGTGGTGGTCTCCATCTTCGTGAACCCTCTGCAGTTTGGTCCCGGGGAGGACTACCACCGCTACCCCAGGGATCTGGAGCGGGACCAAGCCCTTTTGGAGGAGGCGGGGGTGGACCTCCTCTTCGCCCCCAGCGTGGAGGAGATGTACCCGGCGGGCTACTCCACCCGCGTCAGCGTGGAGGGTCCCCTCACCGCCCTTTGGGAGGGGGCGGTGCGCCCCGGCCATTTCCAGGGGGTGGCCACGGTGGTGGCCAGGCTTTTCCTCCTGGTGAGGCCGGACCGGGCCTACTTCGGGGAGAAGGATTACCAGCAGCTTCTCGTGATCCGCAAGATGGTCCGGGACATGGGCTTTCCCCTGGAGGTGGTGGGGGTGCCCACGGTGCGGGAGGAGGATGGGCTTGCCCTTTCCAGCCGCAACGTGTACCTTTCCCCAGAAAGGCGCAAGGAAGCCACGGTGCTTTACCGGGCCCTGCAGGCCATGCGGGAAGCGGCCCTAAAGGGGGAAGGCGTGGCCGAGGCCTTGAGAAGGGGGGAGGAAGTGCTTAAGGAGGTTCCCCAGTTTCAGCCTGACTACCTGGCCATCGTCCACCCCGAGACCCTCCTTCCCCTTTCCCGCTTTGTTCCCGGGGCCAGGGGGATCGTGGCGGGCCGCTTCCCTGAGGTGCGCCTGATCGATAACCTGGAGGTGTACCCATGAGCGAGGCTTCTCCCCAGGAGGGCAAGCAGAGCCTCTTGGAGATGCTCAAGGCCATGGTCCAGGCCCGGGCCTCGGACATCCACCTGCAGGCGGGGGCCCCGCCCGTGATCCGGGTGGACGGGAAGCTGAAACCCTTCGGCAACCGGCCCCTGACCCCCAAGGACCTCGAGGCCATCGCCAAAGCCCTCCTCACCCCGGAGCAATGGGAGGAGGTGGAGTACCGCAAGGAGCTGGACTTCGCCTACACCATCCCCGGGGTGGCCCGCTTCCGCTGCAACCTTCTGAGGCAGAGGGGAAGCTTCGGCTTGGTGATGCGGGTGGTCTCCGAGGTCATCCCCAGCTTCGAGGCCCTGGGCCTGCCCCGGGAGGTGATGGAGGGGCTCGCCGCCAAGGAGCGGGGGCTCATCCTGGTGACCGGGCCCACGGGTTCAGGGAAAAGCACCACCTTGGCGGCCCTCATCGACCACATCAACCTGCACTACGCCAAGAACATCATCACCATCGAGGACCCCATAGAGTTCTTGCACAAGCACAAGAAGAGCCTGGTGGTCCAGCGGGAGGTGGGGCTGGACACGGATAGCTTCTACTCGGGCCTCAAGTACGCCATGCGCCAGGACCCGGATGTGATCCTGATCGGGGAGATGCGGGACAAGGAGACGGTGGAGGCCGCCCTCATGGCGGCCCAGACCGGGCACCTGGTGCTTTCCACCCTGCACACCCTGGATGCGGCGAGGACCATCAACCGCATCATCGAGTTTTTCCCCCTGCATGAGCACCACCAGGTGCGCATCCTCCTGGCGGAGTCCCTTCTCGGCATCCTCTCCCAGCGCCTTCTGCCCCGGGCGGACGGCAAGGGGAGGGTGCTGGCCCTCGAGGTGCTGATCGCCACCCCCTACGTGCGGGAGCTCATCAAGGACGAGGACAAGACCCCCCAGATCAAGGAGGCCATGATGGAGGGCTCCATTCACGGGATGCGCACCTTCGACCAGCATTTGGTGGAGCTCTACACCCAGGGGCTCATCTCCCTGGAGGACGCCCTTTCCGCCGCCACCAGCCCCCACGAGTTCAGGCTCCTCCTCACCAAGGCCACGGGACAGGCGTACTGAGAAGGTGGCCTAGGGCTTCAAGAGGAGGAGGTTAAGGCCCGGGAAACGGAGAAAGTCCTGGTCAAAGGTAACCAGTCGGTATCCTCCGGCAAGGGCAAAGGCAGCCAGATAGGCGTCGGTCCAATGACGGTAGCCAAAACCCTGGGCCACCAAGAAGGACAAGGCGTCTTCCAAACCCTCAGGCTCCTCCACCACGGGAACGCCCGCGGGGCCCCGTAGCTCCCGGTAGACACGCCAGGCTTCCCCCATCTCCAGGGGCTTTCCTCCCATGGCCTTTGGGTTGGTGAGGAGGCGCAAAAGCCCCAAGGCGGTCACGCGGACCAGGACAGGTTCCGCGGCTACCCCCCAGTAGCGCTGGGCCTCGGGGTGAAAGGGATGCTCCGGCACCAAGAGGGCGAACCAAAGGTTAAGGTCCGGGAGGTCCATCCTCTAAAAGCTCCCAAAGTTCTGCCCCCGTCCAGGAGGGAATCTGGCGGCCAGCCGGGGGGATCTTGGGTAAAGGACGGGGCTGGCGCTGGGCCTGGCGGCGAAGGCCCTCCTCCAGGTAGCGGATCACCAGCTCCCTTAGGGTTTTCCCCTCCTTGGCTGCCTGGAGCTTGAGGTGGCGGTACAGTGGGTCAGGGAGGTCCAGGGTGGTGCGCATAAAAGCATATTAGCACATTAACCAGACAGGCCAACGCCCACGCACGCCCCGGACCGGTGGGGATCACCGGGTACGCCTCCCCATACAGACCTTCCACCCCCTGGGATACCACCCCACCCTGGCAGAGGCCAGGGTGGGGCACACTAAAGGGCCTAGGCTGCGCGGCACCTTGGGGAGCTTGGGGGAAATGGTATCAAGGCCAGGGTATAGGTACCCCTGGGAAGTGAAGAGGCTCGGCCTCTTCCCCGGGAAGGAGGACCCGGTGTTCCGTGTAAAGGCCCTCCTTGGGATGGCGGAAGACGTGGAGGCGGTTTTCCGAGAGGTCGAGAATCCACACCTCGGGGATTCCCGAGCGGGCATAAAGGGGAAGCTTTACGTTTCGGTCGTAGTCCAGGCTGGACTCGGAAACCTCCACCAGGAGCAGGATGTCCTCGGCGCTGGGGAGGGCCTCCCAGTAGTCCTTGGGCTTGAGGAGGGCGATATCGGGCTGGGGCTCGGAGTCCGGGGGCAGGCGTACGGGATTTTGCGGCCATACCAGGGCCTGGTTTCCCAGAGCCTCCGTGAGCCGCTTAACCAAACGGGCTACGACCAACGCATGCTTCGGACCGATAGGGCTCATCTGGTACACCTCCCCGTCCAGAAGTTCCACCCCCGTGACCCCCTGGAAGAGGCGCTCGAACTCCTCGATCCCAAACCGGTACCGCTGGGCCATAGCCCTAGCGTAGCATGGGGGCATGAACCCCGTGCAGTTTATCCGCGAGAAGCGGGAGGGCCTGAAGCACAGGCGGGAGGACCTGAAGGCCTTCCTCGAGGGCTACCTGAAGGAAGAGGTGGCGGACTACCAGGTCGCCGCCTGGCTCATGGCCGCCTTCCTGAGGGGCCTGGACCCGGAGGAAACCCTATGGCTTACGGAAACCATGGCCTACTCGGGGAGGGTCCTGGACCTCTCCCATCTGCCCCACCCCGTGGACAAGCACTCCTCCGGGGGGGTGGGGGACAAGGTGAGCCTGGTGGTGGGGCCCATCCTGGCGGCGGCGGGGTGCACCTTCGCCAAGATGTCGGGCCGGGGCCTGGCCCACACCGGGGGGACCATCGACAAGCTGGAGTCGGTGCCGGGCTGGCGGGGGGAGATGACGGAGGGGGAGTTTCTGGAAAGGGCCGAGCGCATCGGCCTAGTCATCGCCGCCCAAAGCCCGGACCTGGCTCCTCTGGACGGGAAGCTCTACGCCCTAAGGGATGTCACGGCCACGGTGGAGAGCATCCCCTTGATCGCCAGCTCCATCATGAGCAAGAAGCTGGCGGCCGGGGCGAGGAGCATCGTCTTGGACGTGAAGGTGGGCAAGGGGGCCTTCATGAAGACCCTGGAGGAAGCCCGGCTTCTCGCCAGGACCATGGTGGGGATCGGCCAGGGGGCGGGGCGAAGGGTTAGGGCCCTCCTCACCAGCATGGAGGCCCCCCTGGGCCGGGCGGTGGGGAACGCCGTAGAGGTCCGGGAAGCCATAGAGACCCTGAAGGGAAAGGGACCGGAGGACCTTTTGGAGGTGGCCCTGCGCCTTGCGGAGGAGGCCTTACGGCTTGAGGGGCTGGACCCGGGCCTGGCCCGTAGGGCCTGGGAAAGCGGCAAGGCGCTGGAAAGGTTCCAGGCCTTCCTCGAGGCCCAGGGGGGAAATCCCCGGGTGGTGGAGGACTTCTCCCTGCTTCCCCTGGGGGAGGAGCTTCCCCTCGCCTCGGAGAAGGAGGGCGTGGTGCAGGAGGTGGATGCCTACCGGGTGGGCCTGGCGGTTTTGGCCCTGGGGGGCGGGCGTAGGAAGAAGGGGGAGGCCATCGACCACGGGGTGGGGGTCTATCTGCTGAAAAAGCCCGGGGACCGGGTGGAAAGGGGGGAGGCCCTGGCCCTGGTCTACCACCGCGGGAAGGGCTTGGAGGAAGCCCTGGCCCACTTAAGGGAGGCCTTCCAGCTGGGATTTTCGGCAAGCCCCCTGCCCCTGGTCCTGGATGCTGTGCCCTGAGGCGCAACATAGGGTTGCGCAAGGCAGGTGGCGGTGGGGTGGGGTATACTCGACCGGATGAAGCGGCAGGCTAGGAGGCCCGTGCGCTATACCCTTCTCCTCGCCCGAAGCGGCGGGGGAAGCCGGGCGGTGTCCCTGCCGGGGTGGGCCGTGGCCCTGATCCTGGTCCTCCTGACCCTTTGGACCGGGGCCAACCTCTACCTCTGGCATAGGAGCCGGGAGGCCCGAACCCTCGAGGTTCGCCTCCAGGCTCTTTCCCAGGAGGCCCGGAGGCTTTCCTTGGCCCTCGAGGCGGAGCGGGCCAAAAACGGGGCCCTCTCGGAGGAGGCCAAGCGCACCAAGAAGGAGCTTGAGGAGATCAAGAAGGCCATAGAGGAGCTCCGCCGCCGGGCGGGGCTTTCCCCTTTAAACGCCCTTCCCGTGCGCTACCAGGAGGGGGGCCAGGGGGGTGGGGCCGTGGCGGCTTCCTCGGGGGAGGAAGCCCTGGCGGGCTGGGCGGAGGTGCGGGCCGAGGTCCTGGACCTAAGGAACCAGCTTAAGGAGGTGGTGCCGGCCTTGGAGAGGACCCTGGAGGTGGAGCGAAGCCTCCCCCGGGGCCTGCCCCTAAGGGGTTACGAGGGGATCACCTCCTTCTTCGGTGTGCGCAAGAACCCCTTCGGCCCGGGGTATGAGTTCCACGACGGCCTGGACCTCTCCGCCCCTTACGGTGCCCCCGTCTACGCCACGGGAGGCGGGGTGGTGGCCCGGGCCGGCTGGATGGGGGCCTATGGCCTCGCCGTTCTCCTGGACCACGCCGAGGGGTACCAGAGCCTCTACGGCCACCTTTCCCGCATCCTGGTGCGCCCCGGGCAGAGGGTGGAAAGGGGGCAGGTCCTGGGGTACGTGGGCTCCACGGGCCGCTCCACCGGTCCCCACCTCCACTACGGCGTCTACCGCTACGGGTCCCCCGTGGACCCGAGGCCCTACCTAGACCCCCTTTGGGCCTCCCGTTAAAATGGGGCGGATGTTGGGTAGGAAGCAGGCGGGGACCCTCACCTACCTGGGGTCCGACACCGAGGTCCTGGGGGACCTGAGGGCCAAGGGCCAGGTGCGCATCGACGGCCTGGTCAAGGGCTCGGTCTACGTGGAAGGGGAGCTGGAGGTGGGGCGCACGGGCCGGGTGGAAGGGGAAAGGGTGGAGGCAGGGAGCGTCCAGATCCACGGGGAGGTGAAGGCGGACCTGGTGGCTCAGAAGGTGAGCCTTTCCAAGACGGCCCGCTTCACCGGCACGGTGCGGGCCCAGGTCCTGGATGTGGAGGCGGGGGCGGTCTTCATCGGCCAGAGCCTGGCGGGGGAGACCAAGGCCCTCGAGGCTCCCAAGGAGGCGTAGCGTGGCCCTAGAGCGGCTTTTCCGGAGAAAAAGGCCCAGCGGGGGGAACCGGGACGTCCCCGAGCTTTGGACCAAGTGCGAGGCCTGCGGGGCCCAGCTCTACAAGAAGGAGTTCCGGGAAAACCTCTACGTCTGTCCCAAGTGCGGCCACCATCACCGGGTGCCCGCTTCCGAAAGGGTGGAGATGCTGGCGGACCCCGGCACCTTCCAGGAGATCACCGGGCTTAGGCCCCTGGATCCCTTAGGCTTTGTGGACACCAAACCCTATGCGGAAAGGCTCAGGGCCTACCAGGAGGAGACCGGTCGCAAGGACGCCATCCTGGGGGGTACCTGCGCCATCGGTGGGGTGCCCGCGGTCCTTCTGGTCATGGACTACGCCTTTGCTGGGGGGTCCATGGGGAGCGTGGTGGGGGAGGAGATCGCCCGGGGAGCGGAAAGGGCGGCGGCGGAGGGCCGGGCCCTGGTGATCGTGGCGGCCTCGGGCGGGGCCAGGATGCAGGAGGCGGCCCTTTCCCTCATGCAGATGGCCAAGACGGTGATGAGCCTGGACCGCCTTTGGGAGAAACGCCTTCCTTACGTTTCCATCCTCACCGACCCCACCACCGGGGGGGTCACCGCCAGCTTCGCCGCCCTGGCCGACGTGATCTTCGCTGAACCCGGGGCCCTGATCGGCTTCGCCGGGCCCAGGGTCATCCGCCAGACCA